>Ga0272441_10004238_pt1 | contig 26338 bp, 24 predicted proteins | sample SSMProp6N_FD_193582 | JGI IMG/M metagenome (GOLD analysis project Ga0272441, IMG submission 193582) | Marine sediment archaeal communities from Little Sippewissett salt marsh, Falmouth, MA, United States - SSM-Prop-6N | ecosystem: Environmental > Aquatic > Marine > Wetlands > Sediment ... | reverse complement strand
CAACGTTCTTAATGCAATTATCTGACATAAAATCACCTCCTTTCGGTTTTGTTTAAATTTCATTTCAAAATATTAGTTACAACCTTCACAGGACCATGAATTGTGTATTCTCCATGAATGTCCAGATCCGCCAGCCAATAATAGTAAACATGACCGGGGTTAACGTGAGTATCTATATAGCTGTATGAATAACCGGAATATGCATCACCCTTAGCAAGGATAATCTCTTCGTTGAGCAGCATGAATCCATTGTCAGTGCTCTCGCTCCTGACGATGTAAAAACCCAGGTTGTCCATCTCGGTGCCTGTGCTCCATGATAGGTTGATGTTGCTGTTTTCGGGATGAGCAGAGAAGGATTCGAGGGTTATTGCGTCGGGAGGAGGAGTTTGTTGTGACCATGTTGGATTTATTTTTGCGTAAATATCGTATGCAGAGTTTGAACTATATTGATTAAAACTATGCCATGTTATTACATAAAGTCCTTCGCTGCTCATGGCAATTGCTGGATACCATTGATTATTGTCTGTATATAGATTTACACGAAATTCTTCATCAATCGGCTTATCATTATAGTCATATTTTTTAGCATATACTCCCCATCCAGAACCGTCTTGACCATCACTTGACCAAGTAATGATATACCCATCATTATTCATTGAAACACCAGGTGGATTAGCACCCCATGGCCCTCCCTGATCATTATCCGAGTATGTATTTACTTGAAATTCTGAACCTAAAGTATTTCCAATATTGTCATATCGTTGAGCATATATCCCGCTTCCTGAGCCATCTTGACCATAACTAATCCATGTTATAATGAAGCTTCCATCTTCAGCAATATCAACCGCTGGAGCTCTTTGAACATCATTCGTATATGTATTAACTAGAAATTCTGATCCAAGTGGATTTCCAACATTGTCATATCGTCTTGCGTAAACACCAGAAAAATCAGCATAACCTGTTCCCCACCATGTAATAATAAAACTTCCAGTATTACTCATAGCAACATAAGGATAAAATTGATTACCATAAGTAATAGATGTATTGACATAGAATTCATTGCCTATTGGGGTCCCATTCTTGTCAAAACGCTTTGCAAAAATACCAAATTTATCCTCTATACCCTTTCCCCACCATGTAATGATAAAATTTCCTTCGCTATCCATAGAAGCGGATGGACTCAATTGGTCATCTTCAGTATATGTATTGACCTGAAATTCATAACCTAATGGATCACCGCTATAGTTATATAATTGTGCAAAAATGCCATAACCAGAACCATCCTGACCATCGCTATCCCAAGTAATTACAAAGTTTCCTAAACTGGTTGATGCAACTGCAACAGTAACCCATTCCTGATCTTTATTAGTATAATTATTTACTTGGAATTCATTACCAATGGGGGTTCCATCTCTATCAAATCTTTGAGCAAAAATACCATAAAAAGAGCCATCCTGGTTGAAACTTTGCCAGGCAATAACGAATTTACCGTCATTATCTATACCTATTGAAGGTGCAACTTGCCAATTCGGTGTATATGTATTAACTAAAAATTCATCTGATGTTGCATATAAAAAAGCATTAAATAATAGAATAGTACTTAAAAAACTGAGTACAATCGATACACTTTTCTTGTGCATGTAAACCTCGCTTGTTATTTATAAAACTTAACTATGCTTATGTGTTATGAGGGACTTGATAACAAACTCCCTAATCCTCAAACATTTATTCCAAATTGAGAATATTATTTAAAAAGCATAAAGTGTGCCAAAATACAATTTTTGGTGTATCTGTTGATAAAATAAGTGTCTGGTGTTCAAAATATGTTATTTAGAATGAATCAATTGAATATGAAATTTTTAAATAGTAACTAATTGATACACTTTTACGAAAAGAAAGATCGAAGGGTAAATGTTATCCTTATACATCACTCTAATTCATCTGCAAATTCATGCTGAAAGATAGGGTGCGTTAATTTTCTTACAAGTGCTAAAATTAAAATATCTGTGGTATAATAAAAAAAATTTGAAGCCGATAACCCTATCCTCGGAGAAAATTATGTCTGATAAACCAAAAGAAGATCCAAAAGCTATCAAAGCAACAGGTATGATGAAAAAGATAATGTACAACTATTTTCAGGAACTGGACCGTGCAGTAAAAGACCCGGATGGTAGAGTCGCATGGTGCACGAGCGTGGGACCTGCGGAGCTTCTACTCAGTTTCGGATTCAAGGTATATTATCCCGAAAATCACGGAGCTCTTCTCGGTGCTATGAGGCTTGCAACCCAATACATTCCTGCTGCAAACGCAATAGGTTATTCACCCGATATCTGCTCATACCTTACGAGTGATGTGGGTGCCTATCTTGCGGGTGAGACACCATTGAAGCAGGCTTTCAAAATAGATCTTCCAAAACCGGATGTTATTACTTTCAACACAAATCAGTGCCGCGATGTACAGGACTGGATGGGTTATTATTCAAGGGAATTCGGTGTCCCATCTATCGGACTTCATACACCTTTAGGTGTGCGAAACGTGGAAGAATACCAGATAGAATCCCTTGCAAAACAAATGGAGAGCCTGATTCCGGAACTGGAAAAGATTTCCGGAAATAAATTCGATATGGAAAAGTTCAAGTCGGTTGTTCAATCTTCACTGAATACAACCCTTCTCTGGAAAAAAGTGCTGAGAACAGCAGCAAATTTACCTTCTCCCATGACTTTTTTCGATGGGACGATACATATGGGACCTGCTGTTGTCCTGCGGGGTGAAAAAACTGCTGAGGATTATTACGAACTCCTGCTTAAAGAGCTGGAGGACAAGATAAAAAACGGTATCGCCGCTGTGGATAACGAGAAATATAGAATCTACTGGGAAGGCATGCCTATCTGGGGTAAACTGCGATCCATGTCGAATCATTTCGCATCATTAAACGCCTGTGTTGTTGCATCGACATACTGTAATAGCTGGATATTCGAGGCATTTGATCCTTCCGACCCTTTCAAAAGCATGGCAAGAGCATATACGGAGCTTTTCATTGTAAGGGCTGATGAAGAAAAGGAAAAATACATCAGGAAGATGAAGGAGCTCTATAATTTAGACGGGATCATTTACCATGATGCAAAGACCTGTCCGAGCAATTCTAACAACAGGTATGGTATGCCCCAGAGACTTCAGAAGGATCTCGGGATCCCCTTTATCGTAATTAACGGTGATCTTAATGACTTGAGATGCTTTTCAGAAGAACAAACAAAAACCAACGTTGAAGCTTTCGTCGAGCAGCTTTCGGAGTTGAAATGACCTCTCTTTATGCTGGTTTCGATCTGGGAGCCTCCTCGACAAAAGTTGTGGTTATCGATTCCAATAAAAAGATAATTGCATCAACTATCAGTCGTTCCGGTCTTGATTATTCTGAGACATCAAAGATGTGTCTCGAAAAGATACTGGATGAGAACGGACTTTTAAAAGATCAGATCAAGGGATCTGTTGCGTCCGGTTACGGAAGATCGATGGTTGACATTGCTGACAAAACCATGACAGAAATAAGCTGTCATGCAAAAGGATGTTATAACTATTTTCCTGGGGAAATTACCATTGTAGATATAGGAGCTCAGGACTGTAAGATAATCAAACTCGATAAAGATGGTAAACGGACTGAATTCAAGATGAATAGAAAATGTGCCGCTGGAACAGGGGCTTTTTTGGAAGAAATTTCAGCAAAATTGGAAATTCCATTATCGGATTTCAACTCCATGGCGGAAAAATCGACGAAGATAGTGGAACTGGGAGCTTACTGCACCGTTTTCACGAGTACAGAAATCCTGGACAAACTCCGTCATGGATTGAAGGCGGAAGATGTTATAATGGGCGTTTTTCGCTCAGTAGTAAAAAGAATACTCGAGATGGATCCCTTAAATGGGGATATAGTCCTCTCGGGAGGGGTTATTCACCATAACCTCCTGATAGCTCGAATCTTTGAGGAATATTTGAAAAAACCGGTCAGCACTCCTGAAGCCCCCCAATTAATGGGTGCTTATGGTGCTGCATTATATGCTTTTATGGGAGGGCAGGTTGTTGCTTGATGAAAAAAAACTCGAGAATCTGATTATCCGCAATATGCAGGAAGGTGATATAGACTCAGTTGCAAGAATTTCTGATGAGGGATTTAACGAATATTATCCATTTGATTATAAAAAGAGTGCCGAGTTGATGTTTCTCAACACCAAGCAGGGATATGTCCATGTTTTTGTTGCAGAAATAGAAGGAGCAGTGGTCGGATATGTTACACTGAAACCCTGGCATGATGGGGGGTGGATAGATCTGATAGCTGTTGAAAAGCAGTCCAGGAGATCCGGTTTGGCTCAAAAATTGGTTGAATATCTGATAAATGAGGCATTGAGAAGGCAAATGCGCTATCTTACTTGCTGCATCAGCATTGAATTGACATCGGTAAAATCATTCTGGGAAAGCTGCGGTTTCAAACTCGTTGGTACCATGGAAAAATTATTATCCCCCACTCATGATGGATTCCTATTTTATAAGTATATTGAAAAGACACCAATATCTTGTATGAAAAATTCAAGCCATGACCATATGTGTAATTGTAAGTAAATTAAAAGCAATTCCCGCTAATAGTCAGGTTTAGATAATTACATTTTGGGACAGCGAGTCTTTTACATAACAGCTTTAGCGACTTTGATTGCAAGGTCATATTTACCAAAGGGAGGCATGATATAGGTACCAGCAATCTTGGGTAAGTTTTTACATGCAATCAGGGCTTCTGTTGCAATATTTACTCCCTCCTCCCTTGCTATGGATGAAGTCTTTGCTCGTTTCATTCTTGCCCTTATATCGTCAGGGATCGACATTCCGGGCACCTCGTTGTGCAGAAATTCTGCATTTTTATAACTCATTAATGGAAGTATCCCAACAAATACAGGTATGTTGATATCTTCGATCTTTTTGAGAAAATCCTCTAGAAATTCGGGTTTATAGACGGGTTGGGTTAGGATATATTCTGCTCCAGCATTTACTTTGAGATATAACCTTCTGATCTCTTCATCGATATCTATCGCTCCGGGATTTGCTCCCACTCCTATAAAGAATGATGTTGGTTTACCTATCGGATTTCCCGCAAGGTCTTTACCCATGTTCAGATTACGGGCGATCTTGACAAGACCGATCGAGTCCACATCAAAAACCGACGTTGCGTTCGGATAATCCCCAAGCTTTGGTGGATCACCCGTTACAAGAAGTACATTGTGTAATCCTAAAATATGTGAACCGATGAGATCCGACTGTATTCCCAGAATGTTCCTGTCACGTGCACAGAAATGTACTATGGTTTCTATACCGACCTTCTCCGAAAGGACGCTGGCAATGTGTATGGGGCTCATTCTCGCTGTTGCTCGCGGTCCATCAGCAATATTGATAGCATCAATACCGGCATCTTTCAACATCCTGGCTGCATCAAGCTCTCTTGTAATATTTATCCCCCGGGGAGGGTCCACTTCCACACATGTTACAAATTTCTTATTTATTATTCGAGCAAATGGAGACTTCTCGGGATGGGGGATTACTTCTATCTTGTCCTTTTTTCTGACCTGCTCAGTGACCTTGACCTTTATCTTTCTAGATGGTTGCAGGGCTTTGACAGCGCCTTTGATAGCTTTTATATGCAATGGAGTTGTTCCGCAGCATCCACCAACAATCAATACACCATATTGAATGAACCTCTTTGCATTCTCTGCAAGGTATTCCGGCGTTGAAAGGTACATGTAACGACCATCTACCATGCTGGGTTCCCCTGCGTTCGGTTGAGCGGATAATGGTAAGCTTGTATTTTTTGCCATAACCTTGATATTCTCCATCATCTGCTGAGGTCCTGTTGTGCAATTCATCCCCAGTGCATCCACTTTGAGTCCGTCGAGTGTTCTTGTTACCTCGGGGATTGTTGAACCGTAATGGGTAACTCCTTCTTCGGAAAACGTCATCTGGGCTATTACCGGGATGTCTGCTATCTCTTTCACGACTTCTATCGCAAGACACATCCTTTTGAGATTCGATATGGTTTCGATCATTATGAGATCCACTCCGCCCTCGATAAGGGCTTTTGCCTGTTCACCGTATATTTCCCTCACCATGTCATCAGAAAGCTCTAATTTGAGATCGAATGTAGTGCTTAACTTACCTATCGATCCTGCCACATAAATTCTCTTTCCCGCTGCTTTCTTTGCAATCTGAACACCTTTTATGTTAATCTCTTTGACCTTGTCTTCAAGTCCGAAAGGCTTCAATCTCAACCTGTTTGCACCATATGTATTCGTCTCGATTATCTCCGCACCGGCATCTATATATTCCTTATGGATTAATTCTATTTTATGAGGTTCCGAAAGGTTTAATTCATCATAACATTTATTGATATAAACACCCTTCGAATATATCATTGTTCCCATTGCACCATCACAAACGATAACTCCCTCTTTTAATCTTTTCCTGAAATCTCTTTTCATTTTGAACCTCTTACATTCCCAGATCATACTGGATAAAAGTCTTTTTTTTAGGTAAATAACACCGGCAGTGCTCTATTGGCTCAGTTCCTTCAATAAATACTTCATTGTACTTGTGTTCACATTTATCTGAAGCAAGCAAACCCGTTTCGGAACATATCTCCCTGGATATTATACCTGATGGTAAATCGAAATTTTCTGTTTCCCTTCTGCGAAGATACTTCTCCATGAAATCAATCCATATGGGTAACGCCACCTTTGATCCTATCGCCCTTTCTCCGATTGGTTTCATGTTGTCCCTTCCAACCCAGACACCGACAGTCAGGGAAGGTGAAAAACCGATAAACCATGCATCCCTGTAATCATTTGTCGTACCTGTCTTTCCGGCAAGTGGTTTTCCTAAAACCAGAGCATTATAACCCGTGCCGGATGTTATTACGCTGCGAAGCAAGCTCGACATGATATATGCAACCTGTTCGGTGATTACCCTTTTACTCTCTGAATGATTTTCCTCGATCCTGTTGCCGAGACCATCCTCTATATAACTGTAAAACATGGGTTTGAATAGAGACCCTCCGGATGCTATAACATTGAAAGCATTTGTCAACTCCAAAAGGGATAATGCACATGAACCCAGACTGATTGAAAGATCACGTTCCATAGGACTATTAATTCCCATTAACCTTGCAGATTTGATGACCTTGTTGATTCCAAGATTTTCTGTCAGTTTTATTGTAACCAGGTTCCGTGATTTTGCCAGACCCTTTCGAAGACTTGTCGAACCATAAAATTTTTGCTCGAAATTTTCTGGCCTCCATTCATCTTCTTCTTTTTCACCGGATAGAATCACCGGGCTGTCGATTATTATATCAGCTGCAGTCATCCCTGACATTATTGCTGCTGTATATACAATAGGCTTGAAACTGGAACCCGGTTGTCTTCTTGCCTGAATAGCCCTGTTGAATTCACTTTCCTGAAAGTTCGATCCGCCCGTCATAGCTAAAATTCTGCCATCCCTTGCACTTATAGCTATCAATGCTGCCTGGATTGCTGAACCTTGATCTTCCAATGATTCTTCAATCGGATAATGCTCGTTCAGGGTTTCTAAATGATTTTTTATGACTTCGTCTGCTACCTGTTGAAGTTCGTAGTCCATTGTTGTATTTATTGTCAGCCCGTTTTTGTAGAATATATTCTGTCCAAATTTCTTTACGGATGTTCTCCGTATATGTTCAACAAAATATTCGCCCGTATTATCCTCCCTGGATTCTGATTTTAAGTCTATTCTTGACGATAAAGCTTCATTTTCTTCCTGCTCAGTTATATATCCTTCTTTGTGCATTTGACGTAATACCTGAATCCTTCTTGATTTCGACAATTCGGGATTGCGAAATGGGGAATACTTGTTAGGAGCTTTGATCAAAGCGGCAAGAAGGGCACTTTCACTCAGATTCAATTCATTAGCATGTTTTCCAAAAAATGTCAGTGAAGCTGATTCCACTCCGTAAGCACCATGACCGAAGTAGATCTGATTCATATAAAGCTCGAGGATTTTGTCCTTGTCAAATTGCCTTTCAACTTTTAGAGACAGGATGAGTTCCTTGATTTTTCTGTTAAAGCTTCTCTCAGGTGTCAGAAAAAGTTGTTTGGATAATTGTTGGGTTATCGTCGAACCACCCTCTACTATCTGCCCGGCCATGAGATTTCTTATGGCAGCCCGAATTATTCCGAAAATGTCAATGCCATGATGTTTGTAAAACCTTGTATCCTCGATTGATATTATGGAATTCTTCAAAACTTCAGATACATTAACAATTGATACGACATCACGTCTTTCTGAAAAAAATTCTTTTATCAATATCCCTTCTTTTGAATAGATCCTAGTGATTGTGCTGGGATGATAATCCTCCAGTGATGCAACCGATGGTAATGTTTTAGACAGATCCAGCAGAAAGGCGGTCAGGAGTCCGCCAAAAAACATTCCGAAAAGAAATATTACGGCAAATGAATAGCCAAGTATCTTAAGCAATTTTTTTGTTGTCAATTCAGAAAAAGACATTTTTAATCACAAGTTTTCAATTGTTTAATTAAATATCGGACAATCAAACCTCTTAATAAATCTTTAGATGTAAAAATTAACATTTTTATTCCAACATTAACATGAGACCTAAAATAAGCATTGCGAGAGCAGTATATTTTTTGAAACGGTTTTCGTCAATATTTAAATGCAAATAATAACCCACCCATATTCCAAGTATCACGAAAGGTAATACAATCAATGCAGAAACAAGATGATCCGGATTCAATAATCCATTATAAATATATAAAGGAGTTTTTATGCAGGATGTAATAAAAAATATTGTAAGAAGATTAACCCTGAATTCTGCTTTCGGTGGATTTAAAAATCTATAATATAGTATGATCGGTGGTCCCCCCATACCGAATGCAGTTGATGTAATACCACTCAAAATGCCAATCAAAAAAGTCCAGAACTTATTAATCCTCCGGGGTTTGAGTCTGTCCTCGAGAAAGATGAAATATAAAGAGAATACGGATATGACTAAACCCATAAACATGAAAAGATTGATCTTGCTTTCCGAGAGCAGTAACTTGTTGCCGAAAATAATTCCGATAAATAAGCCAAAAACCAACAATATTATATTACCGGTCTTGATGGATTTTCGAGTCTTTAAAACAATATATAACTCGGCTGGTATGCTAACGAGTAGGATTAGAATGACAATGTTACTGACCTCGTTGAAGAAAAATGCAAGTATAGTCACAGAAAATATCCCCGATCCGAAACCGAAAAGTGAATAAATAACCTGTGCGATAAATATGACCAAACATGTGATCAATAGTTGAGAACTGTTTACAAATATAGAATCCACATGATCATTATAACATTTTGATCTTCTCGGAGAGTATGATTATTATTTTGTTGATTATCACCCCATAATTGAATCCAAATTACTAACCATTAGGATGGCGTTTACGGATTTTAATTAAGCCTTAATTGACTTGAACCGATAAATATGATACTTAATATTGTCGATATTTTTAAATTTTTTTGCTCAATAAAACTGGACTGTTAATGTCACTTCGAGGATCAACACGAGATTTTTCCCTTCCCGATATTTTTCAACTCTTAGGATTTCAGGAAAAATCAGGTATTCTGGAACTCGAGCATGAACACCATGGAAAAATGAAAATCTTGTTCTCCATGGGGGCGATTGTTGGAATTGAATACAACGAAGCAAAATTGGAGGATTATGTCAAAAATTATCTCGTCAATTCTGGAAAATTGACTGATGATAAGAATAAAAAACTTAACGAGCTAATTACACGTTCAATTCAGAATTTTTCTAACATCATTATTGAACTTGATATTGTCGACATTGAAGGTCTCAAACAGATATCCAGAAGAGAATTAACCAACATGATACTGAGTGTATTCAAATGGAGTGAGCTTGAATTTCGGTTCATAGCAATGGAATCTGTTGCATACGATCAGTTGCTGCTTTACCCTATAAAAAGCGAGGAAATTTTACTTACCACTGCCGAGCAAATGGATGAATGGCCAGAAATTGAAAAGAAACTTCCACCATTAAATTCTATTTTAAAGAAAGCTGTTCCGGGTGTTGTTCAAAAGAAGACCGAAGATCCCATTCTATCTTTGAATGAACCGGAAAGCATAATATTTAAACTTATCGACGATAAAAAGACAATAAAGAAACTGGAGGAGATAGTACCTTTTAATCAATTTATCATATACAAATCCATCTGCAATCTAATCGATAAAGGTGTATGCGAAAGCATTGATATATCCTTTTCAAGAATTAATGTCAAAAAACGAAGTAGTTTCAAGATAAAATCAGTTACGGTAAAAATAATTCCATATATTTTGATTCTAATCTTGATTACCTGTTTTTGGTATTCGATTCGCATGTATGGTGGAGATATTGCCCAATTGACAGATAAACAGAAGATCCGTTTGAATTCTTTGAGAAGAATATTCTGTATTATGAAGCTCGATCAGGTTAGGAAAGCAGTTGAAGCTTACAATCTCCTCAATAATAATTATCCGGAAAACCTTCAAAAGGTTGTAGACCAAAATTATATAGACAAAGACGATATAATTGATCCATGGGATCAAAAGATTGTTTTTTATAATACACAGAAAGGTGTGGTTATAAAAAGCTGTGGGGAAGATATGAAAATTGACAGCGATGATGATATTGTCGTTGGTCCCCCCGATTATAAATAAATCACTCATTGGCTAATGTAAATAGGCTCGAATCGATTTAAAGGATAAAATGCATTGAAACTCAAGGTTATGACTATATTCGGTACAAGACCCGAAGCTATCAAATTTATTCCTGTAATTTTGCAATTGAAAAAGTTTCCCGATTCCATCGATACAAGAGTGGTTGTTACTGCTCAACATCGGGAAATGCTGGATCAACCCCTGAAACTCTTCAATATAGAACCGGATTGGGATCTCGATATAATGAAGGAAAACCAGAGCCTTTTTGATATCACCTCTCTCGTTATTAAAGGTATTGAAAATGTCTTATTGAGTGAATCACCCGATCTTGTGCTGGTTCAAGGCGATACGACAACGACTTTTGTCTCGGCTCTCGGTGCATATTATCAACAAATTCCCGTTGGACATGTTGAAGCCGGTTTGAGAACTTATAATAAGTTCAATCCTTTTCCCGAGGAAATGAACAGATCTCTCACAGGGAGGATTTCAGATTTTCATTTTGCACCTACCCAAAAAGCAAAGATCTCTTTACTCAGAGAAGGAATCGATGAAAAAAAAATATGGATTACAGGCAATACGGTAATTGATCTGTTGCTCCTGACTGTTAAAAAAGACTATCAATTTAATCATCAGACCTTGAAAAATATAGATTTTTCAGGGAAAAAAGTTATCACCCTGACCACTCACCGCAGGGAAAGCTTCGGTATCCAGATGGAAAATACTCTCCATGCCTTAAAGGATATAGTAAAGCGTAATCCAGAGACTGAAGTCGTCTTTCCGGTTCATTACAATCCAAATGTGAGATCTGCTGTTGATAAAATTATTAAAGGAACAGACAGAATTCATCTTATCGATCCTTTAGATTATGAACCTTTTGTTCAACTTTTAGATCGTTCATATATAATTCTGACGGATTCTGGAGGTATACAGGAGGAGGCTCCGTCACTCGGGAAACCAGTTCTGGTTTTGAGGGAAACAACTGAAAGACCTGAAGGGATTGAAGCGGGTACTGCAAAACTCGTTGGCACAAAGAGGGAAAAAATTGTAAGAGAGACAGAACTGCTATTGAACGATTACAACGAGTATGACAAAATGGCTAAAGCTGTTAATCCATACGGTGATGGAAAAGCAGCCGAGAGAATAGTGAGTATAATCATAAATAATTGCTCGAAGTGCTGATTCTAAAACTATAAGGGTATTTCGTCATATCGATTTTTCATGCCTGAAAGAAACCATCCAGAAGAAATGATCTCCTTTAAAGGAGATATCCTCAACAGGATCATCATGTTTATGATTCTGGGTACTTTGCTTTTAAGCTTTATTTTAAGGATTGTAGCTCTGGAATACAGGTATTTCAACGAAGACGAAATTGAACATCTTCATGTTGCCTATTTGATTAGTAGTGGTGAAATTCCTTATGTTGATTTTTTCGAGCATCATTTGCCTGTGTTTCATTATCTTGTGTCCCTTATGGTTCAGATTATAGAAAATCCGAAAAATATGATCTTCCTGATGAGAACATTGATGTTCATATGTGTTATATTCATCTTCTTCATTACCTATAAAATCGGCGGAAAGCTTTTCAATAAAAATACTGCATTGCTCTCCCTTTTCTTCCTTGCTTCGAATATACTCTTTTTTGAAAAAAGCCTCGAGATAAGACCCGATGTTCCTCAAACTCTCCTGTGGGTAATATCATTCTATACATTGATTATGGGTTTCAGGAAAAAGAGTTATTATTGCATGAGCATTTCAGGCTTATTACTCGGATTCGCATTCACCTTGACACAGAAAACGGTATATGTCCTGGCTCCTGTCCTCCTGACTTTTTTTGTCTGGTGCATTTTCAAAACTAAAATTTATGATTTTATGAAAAGAATTAAACTATTTTTCCTGTATCTGATCGCATTCTCCATTCCAGTAGCAATTCTATTTCTCTACTTTTATTCCATCGGTGCTTTCAAAGTATTCTTCGATTGGAATTTTGTTAAAGCTACAATCTGGGATAGGGAGATCTATCCATGGGATTACATGATTCGGACAATGAGACAGAACAGCCCGTTCTGGGTATTCGGGTTGGGTTATTCACTTTTCCACTTTTTAAGAAAATTCAAAAATTGGAAAAATCAACCGGAAGAATTGTTGATGCCCCTGTCAGTTTTTCTTCTCATTGTTGCTTTGCTCCTGACTTCTGGTCCTTACAGGCAGACATATATGCCTATCCTGCCAATTGTTGCCATATTTGCCGGTAGATGTTTTGACAGGGGAATAAATTTTCTGAGAGGCTTGAAAGGCGGTCATTCGTTAAGCATTCCATTCATATTGATCCTTTTTTTCGCTTTTACGATACCACCATTTGGTGAAATTGCGGGAGAAACAAAGGTTGATAATCAGAAACAACTTAACCTAATTGATTTTATCCATAATATTACAGAACCGGAGGATTCCGTTTTTGACGGTTTGGGATATGGAATTTATCGTCCTTCTGCTTTCTACTTTCACATGCTTTCTGCTGGAGTTATAAACATGATGGGCAGGGAAAACAGGGAAGAAAAGATAATCGAGAGTATTATCGATAATAACACCAAAGTGATGGTTTATGATTACAGGGTGAAAAATTACCTGCCGGATGCTACTAAAAACTTTTTGCTGGAGAATTTTGTACCTGTTGGCTTTCTTGGTGTTTTTGTTACCGGGAAAGATCTGGATCGGGATTTTTTAGTCAATTCAAATGGATTCTTCAACCTTATTTCAGATGGGTATTATAAGGTTGTTGTGAACGGAATAGAAAATAAAATCTCTGTTGATGGTAATATGCTGGAGAAAAATAATTCTATCTATCTTAAAAAAGGGAACCATAAAATTGCCATATCAGGCTTCTATGATAATGTGGTTATCAGGTTCGATTTTGAAAAAAACTATGTATTGAATTTTCGATGAAATTATATTAAACTCATTATATTGAAAATTGAGGGTTTTTATGGTTTCAAAAGAGCTGTTTGTTTATAGTAAAGATGCAAATATTTTCTCTCTTGTTGAAGAATTTGTCGGCAAGAGCGGATATAAATGTGTAAAAATTACAGAAGAAAAACAACTCGTGACAAAATCATCCGAGAGCTCTCCGAGTCTCATCGTTCTCGATGCATCCTCTTTCAAGGAATCTTCAATTGATATCGTGAGAAAAATCAAGAAAAATAATTCAAATATGCCCGTTATCGTAATTGCCGACAGTTTTAATACTCAAATGGCAATCGATGCAATGAAATATGGTGCTTTCGATTATATTACAAAACCTCTCAATCAGGATTCTTTTTTGGATATAGTTTCAAAGTCACTAAGTTCTTTCATCGAAGCGACAGAATATGAAAAATTAACCGGTGATGAATTGAGTCTTGATTACTACGATTATACAATCGTTGGAGAAAGCTCAGAGATGATGGAGATCTGCAAAGCTATTGGAACTATAGCAAATTCCGATGTTTCCGTCTTGATTCAGGGTGAAAGTGGAACAGGAAAAGAACTCATAGCAAGAGCTATTCACAACAACAGCAAAAGAGCTAATAAACCATTTCAAGCTATTAATTGTGCTGCAATTCCAGAAAATCTCATCGAAAGCGAACTGTTCGGTTATGAAAAAGGTGCATTCACCGGTGCTGCTTCGAGAAAACTGGGAAGGTTGGAACAATGCAGCGGGGGTACCCTCTTTCTCGACGAAATAGGTGATATGTATTTGTCAGCCCAAAGCAAACTGCTCAGATTCTTGCAGGATCAAAAGTTCCAGAGAGTAGGAGGCAACGAAATAATATCCGTTGATGTCAGGATAATATCCGCATCAAATAAATCCCTGATGAAATGTGTCGAAAATAACTCATTCAGGATGGATCTTTATTACAGGTTGAAAGTCTTTTATATGGTCATCCCTCCTCTCAGAGAAAGAGGTAAAGACATTCAGCTCCTTGCTGAATACTTCATTAAAAAATTTAGTAAAAAGATCGGTAAGGAAATTAAACCTGTCCTCGAATCAGATACCCTAAAGCTTTTGACATCTTATTCATGGCCCGGAAATGTCAGGGAACTGGAGCACACAATAGAAACTGCCGTAGTTATATGTAAGGGAAATGTCCTTAAGTTGGAGCATTTCCCGGAATTTCACACTTTTAAAATTCCACATATTTACGATCAAAGGGAAATTACAGAGGAAGATTACGATATTTTATTGCCCAAATGCGTGGATAATATATTCGAAAAACTGGAAAAAGAAAATAACACTGCAATTTACAATATCCTGATTTCAAAAGTTGAAAAAGAAATTATTGATCTTGCATTAAAGAAAAATATGGGAAATCAGGTTAAAGCTTCAAAAATGCTCGGTATCAGTCGAAATACTTTAAGAGACCGTATCGAGAAATTCGAAAATATGGATAAGAATGATGTTACATAATTGTTGAGAGGTTGAAATGGAATATCCACAAGACATTATGACTATTATCGAATTCAAGATGAAAGATCTTCCAACTCTTCCTCAGGTCCTCGGAGGGGTTCTGGATAAAATTAACAACCCAAAGTCTACTACAAAGGATCTGGCGGATGCTATCTCTATCGATCAACGAATTACTACTCAGATTTTAAGACTTGTCAATTCTTCATTTTATGGCATTAGAAGGCAAATTACATCCATTTCCGATGCCATTGTAATGCTGGGTTTTCAAACCATTAGAAACCTCGTGCTTGCTTCTTCGGTTTATAATATCTTTCAGGGTACTTATAATACTCCTTTATTTAACTATTTCAATTTCTGGAGACATTCCCTACAGGTTGCTATATCGAGTCAGTTTATCGGAAAGTCTAAAGGATACATATTACAGGAAGAACTCTTCATTACCGGTATGCTCCACGATATCGGAAAAATTTTGATTGCCATGTTTCTACCAGCCGAATTCAATAAAATTGCAAACCTTATGCAGGAAAAAGGTAAAACTTCTTCTGAAGCTGAAGAAGAAATTCTCGGTATAAATCATTCCTTTATCGGTAAATGGCTTGCAGAAAGATGGGAATTACCATTACTCCTTATTCAGGGTATCGCATACCATCACTACCCTCTGGATGCAAATGGAGATTACCTGTTGTCCTATATCCTGCATTCAGCCGATTATTACGTTAATGACTCTTTCGGAAATATCATTGAAAACTCGGGTAAACCTGAAATTGCTGATTCCGTGAATGAATGGCTGGGATGGGAAGATAACCTCGACAAAATCGGGGAATTCAATGATTTTGTTGCAGATAAATACAATGTCATCGAAGACTTGATATCGAACCTGAGTTGATCCATTTGATATTATCCCGTGAACTGCAAATATTAATTTTTTAAATTTGAAAAGGATTGAAGTATTTTCTTGTTTTTTTTTTGATTGGGTAAATAAACTCTTAACTTGAAAAATCTCCATTATATGTATTTTAAATTCAATATTGTTGTCCTGCAAAAGGACAAACTCTCTCTTTCATAATGCACCTTAAGAATATTTTTACTTATACTGCCAAGGGCTTGCTAACCGTTATTTTATCTTGCTTCTTTTATACCATAACCTTTTGCGATACTGATTGCGATGACGTTCTGACAAAATTGTCTGAAAAAAATTTCCGAATCTTTTCAATTAAAGCAGATTTTAAAATCGAGAAATACATCTATATTGTTGAAAATAAACTCGAAAGTTATGGTGATTTTATATTTAAATCGCCGGATAAATTCCGCTGGGAAACAAAAAAACCAGAAAAAAGCACCATTATCTGCGACGGTGAGAAAGTCACGATATATTATCCAGAAATTGAAGAGAAAGAGGAATATCCGATTACGAAATATACCTGGTTAAATAATCTCTTCAAAGATCTGCCTATAGGTTCCCAGTTCGATGTTGATATGCTTAAAAAAAAGTATAATATTAAACGTGTCCCCGGTGATTCAGCCAGTGACAATGTTTGTCTGAAACTAAAACCACAGAAAGCTGAAAATGAAGTAGGATATAAACTTATTGAAATTCAGGTTCTTAAAAAGGATTTCAGCATAAAAAAAATCACCTTGTACGAATATGATGACGATATGATGACTATAAGCTTTTCCAATATTATTCATAATCAAGATTTCGATGAGGATATTTTCAAAAAAATAAATTTGAAAGAAGGGGAAAAATGAAAAAAGTCATTTTAAGTCTTTGGGTTCTCTTGTTTTTCCTGTTTCCAATGCTATCAAGCTCTGCAGAAAAGGAAAATAAAGAGTCAAAAGGTAAAAAGATAGTTGAAATGAAGCCTGACAAGAAATTAAGCGAAGAATACATCATGGCAGGTAAGCAATTTATTGAAAATTTTCATCACGAAAAAGCGGTTTTAAGCTTTAAAAAAGCTCTTTTGTATAACCCTTTCTCGGCAGAAGCATATTATGGATTGGGTTATTGTTATAAAAGACTCGGTTTATATGATAACGCAATAAAAGAACTTCGTATCGGCTTGAAATATGAAAGATTGGCTGATTCTTTAGCATTGTTGGGATTGATTTATAAGTTTCAGGGAAAATATGATCAGTCTAAAGATCTGTTTTTTGAAGCTTTGACTAAAAAACCCCATATGACGGAGATTATTACCTGGCTGGAAGAAATGGAAAAAGTCGATAAGGAGTTGATGATAGAAGGAAAGCAAAATTCAACCGATAAAAAATAATCGGAAATTCAAAAATTTCACCATTCAAAAATCCAGATAAGAATCGGTTATGTTTGATAATGATCGCTCCATGAGTTTTATTGCTCATCTCGAAGAACTCCGCATTAGAATAATCAAGATTATCGCTGGATTAGGCGTTGGATTTATCCTCTGTTATTTCATTTCCGATGAACTTTTTAGATATATTGCAGCACCAATAAATGAGAACCTGACTCAAAATGGCTCTTTGATTATTGTTAAACTCCAGGAGGGATTCTTTACCTATCTGAAAATCTCATTTATCTCTGCCATCTTCCTCACTTCTCCATATTCCTTTTATCAGGTATGGCTTTTTATTGCACCCGGTTTATATAAAAAAGAGAAAAAATATGTTATTCCATTTGTCATAACTGCTTCTCTGTTTTTCATTGGTGGTGCATCATTTTGCTATTTCATAGTACTGCCTTTAGGCATTCAATTCTTTTTGAACTTCGCTGCAGATTATGTCAAACCCAATATTTCCATACAGGCATATTTTAACCTCGTTATAACTTTGGTACTAGCTTTCGGAATTATATTCGAATTGCCAGTCGTGATGATCTTCCTTGCAAAAATCGGGCTTGTAGATGTTAAAACCCTTGCGAAAAACAGAAAATATGCGATTCTAATGGCATTCGTATTGTCTGCAATACTTACACCGCCCGATGTTATTACCCAGTGCATGATGGCTGTACCTCTCATTATTCTCTATGAGATGAGCATTATTTTTGTCAGGTTTACAATAAAAGGAAAATTAAAAAAAGAAGAAAAGACGGATGCCTGAGAAGATTATTGATAAATTCAATTTAAAAATTTGCCCGATTTGTGGTGGTGTCAATTTCGATTTTTTAATATCATCTGAAGATAAATACTCGGATAATAAGAAGAAATACCATGTCCTATCTTGTAAAGAATGTGATTATTCATTTACGTATCTTCCTTCAGATGTTCAATCTTCCGAGTTCTATCCACAAGATTACAGGCAGCTGAAAAAAGGGTTATCAAACTTCCAGAAAAATCTGTATCTTATTTATTATAGGATTTTCTTTCCACATAAATGGTTTAAAAAAGGATGTAGAATATTGGATATAGGATGCGGAAACGGTCTACTCTCGCTTTTCCTCAAAAAAAGGGGAAACAATGTTACATGTATAGAGCAAAACGAAAGATCTGCAAATTTTGCTGCTAAAAATATTGGTCTCAACGTTCATAAAGGTGAACTCGAGGATGCTAATTTACCGGATAATTATTTCGATATGGTCATTCTGAGACATTCCCTTGAACATATTAAAAATACAGGTGAAACCCTGAAAGAAATTCTGAGGATCCTGAAGGAAAACGGTTCAATTTTTGTAGAAGTTCCCAATATTAGAAGCAAAGAATTCAGCTTGTTTAAATCTAACTTTTATCATCTCGATCTCCCTCGACATCTTCACCATTTTTCCCCTGAGTCACTTAAAAGAATCTTTGAAAAATATAATCTCGAGGTAAAACAACTAAAATTCGACAACTTTATGCCACAATCATTTTCAATGAGTTTGATTTATTGCATCGAAAAATTGATTAATAAAAGATTTCCTTGTATAATCAAAGAACTAATTTGTATATTGATATATCCTCTTTCAGTGGCTTTAAATTATTTTGCTTCATTAGATAGTTCTGGAAGTATCATGAGAATGATAGTGGTTAAAAGAGACACTTGATGCTTGATGAATATTTGAAATACTTTACCTATTATCACCTTGCAGTTTATTCAATCCCGGGGCTTCTTCTGTTGGTCACCGGTTTCAAGAGAAGGAGCAAATTAATTGTCGATGTGAGTCAGGTCTTTTTAATCCTTCCTATCAGCGGGATGCTTGTCCATGAACTAATTATGTTTCGAGATAATGAAAAAGTGACAATCAGGCTTCTTGCATCCCTTTTCTATTCACTGGTATCGATTATCCTCAGCGTGGTTTCAAAAAGGAAAGTGGCATCCAGAGCAGGTTTTCTTGTATGGATTCTAACTTTGGAATTTCTGTTTTTGAGCTCGATTTCTGGATATTCTTATTACAAAAATAAATTTACATTCGATGAGAAAAATAATGTAGCTACGAAAGCTGAAAAACAAAAAGAGAGAGAAGAAGCTCTCAAATATTCCCAGCATATTGATATTAAATTCCTGAACGCAGAGTCTTATAAGGATATCGATGAAGGTCAATCGATTATGGTTAATGGCGAAATCGACAATAATGCCAGCAGGGTTGTTAACGATCTTTCCATTAAGGTCATACTGTTCGGTGGTGAAAAGACACCAATATACGATGAAATTTTACATGTGGTTTATGAAGAAAAACCTTTATTGCCAGGAAAGGGTATTAGATTCAAATTCAGACTCAGAAAAAAACCTGCAGCATGGGCTGAAGGTTCTTACACTTATATCATTAAAAGCTTGAAGCTAGGCGGGCATCGTCAGCTTTCCGATTTTGAAAGCAACTAATAATATAATTACTATTTGGTTGACTTGATAAATGATCATTATCGCAAATAAACAGTATATTGAATTCACCTAAAACGCAGTGAATGGTTTTTGTGGAAAGCCTGAATTCTTGCATTTTATCTTTATTCAATATATAATTTAGTACAAATATTACAATCTAATCACAATAAAATTACAAGGGAAAAACATGATTGGTATATTACCGGAAGGAATTAGTGATATCATCCAACAAGAACTTGAGAAAAGTGACCTGGTAAAAAAAGAGGATGTCCAGGATTTTATTAAAGACAACTTTTCTAATAGCCTCGTGATTGACAGGGATGAGCTAGCAAAGATCGTTGCCGAGTCAATTGCTGAGATTAAAGTTGCCTTGAAGGGTATAGTTGATTCAAGACCTAAAGAGACACCTTTTACCCCTCCTCAAAGACCGCCGGTGGAAAACAAATTCAGAGATGATAGAGGTCAACCTAAAGCTTACAAAAACAATAAATTCAAGAAAAAACCAAAAGGCAAAAACAACAAGTTCAAAAAGTTCGATTTCAAAAAGAAAAAAAACGGCTATCACGATAAAAAGAAAAAATGGAATTCCTTTGAGAAAAGACCCGAACGTGATCATGAAAAAAACAAACCTGACACTCCTGTAAGTATTTTTCTAAAATCGAAAAAACCACAGGATAAGATGCAGGAATTAAAGTTTCTGGCATACTATCTCGATCAGGTTGACGGAATTCTTGAATACAATGTCAGGGACTTTCATAATATTTATAAAAGAGCGAATTTAAGAGTCCCTCCAGTCTTCGATACACTTGTGAGATTCCTTGTGAAATCTGATTTTTTAAAAATTGCAGAAAATAAAAAAGATGGTTACACGGCATGGAAAATAACTGACAAGGTCCTAAAAGAGATAAACCAATAAAATCTTATCTTTTTGTATTGTTGTAAAAGATGAAATAACCTTTTTATTTGGTCTGTAATATTTATCTTTAGGTGATAAATATTATTCACCTTAAGCTTATGCACATTTTTTGCAGGAAGATAAGAGTCTTTTGATTATTTCTAAAGGGAATCAAGTCTCTTTAGGGCTTGATCCATCTACATCGAGCAGCCTGATGAGTTTCGAAGCCTGCTTCTCCGTCTCTCCGGTTATCCTGTCCACTATTTTCATGAAATAGTTGTACATCACAAGGGTTGGTATAGCTATGGTCAAACCGGTTGCGGTTGTTAACAGAGCTTCTGCAATGCCTCCTGATAACGCTTCCGCCTGACCCACACCTAAGTTCTTTATTACGGCAAAGATCTTGATCATCCCCGTTACTGTCCCCAAAAGTCCAAGAAGAGGTGAGATAGATGCAATAGTACTTAAAATTTCAAGATAAGACTCGTACTTTCTTACAACCTGCCTTCCAACATCTGTAATTAGTTCGCGTAATTCGGCACCCTTCAAGTGAGGATTATCCAGGGCAGATTTGATTATCTCTGAAAAATAACTTTTACTCTGCATCAATGATATTTCTGCATTTTTCCTGTCACCCTTCTGGATCTGGAGGAAAATCTCCATGATCTCCCGGGGTCTCAATACTTTATCTTCCCTTAAATTGATAAGACGTTCGATAATGATACTCAGGGACAAAATAGAACATATCCCGAGGGGGATCATTACAGGACCTCCAGATTTAATTATTTCCCACATCTTCTACCTCTTCCGGATCATAACCAACATAAAATGTATATTGAACGTTCACAAACTCATAAGGACAATCATAAGGCGGAAACTCGGATATATCGATTGCATGATGAGTTATATTGGCTAACTGCTTGATCCCGATATATTTATGTATGCGTAAATCCTCGATATGACCGTCTTTGAACAACCTGAACCTGATTACTGATATTGCTTTGGTATATATTAAATGATAGGGAAGAGTCCTGCTTAAATTATATCTCACTATCATCTGTATACGTTGAGGATAATTGCCCCAGCAGGGGTGCTTCATTGTTTCTGGTTCGAGAAATTGAATGCTGTCGTCAAACTTCCTCGCACTCCCCTCTCCCCTGTTAAATAATTCAGCACTGTTTAGATACTTTGATGGATTTGAGGCTAGTTCCTTTATGGACGGGCGCTCTTGCTTTTTATTTGTTTCGGGTTCTGCTTTAAGTGATGAATCTTCGGGTGATATCTCACTGCTGGTTACCTGGTTCTCACTTTCGGATTCTGCTGTTTTAAGATCTTCTACCGGATTCTCGATTGAATGGACCTGTGGTTTTATCTGAATGTCTGAATTTCCTTTGATTTTGGGATTTACATCCTCTGATATTTTTTCAGGTACAGGGCTCTTGGAAATCCTGTTCGCATCCGAATAAGGTGCATCTTTGCTCGGAACAACATCTTCAGCCGGTGTGTCGGGAAATATAAACCTGACTGGTTTTGTATCCAGTTCTTCCCCCTCGAATAAAAAAGCTTCCTTGTTGTTTCTTATTAGCAAAAGAAGCAGTGCATGAATGATTAGAGATACAATAACCGCATCTCTTACTTTGAACTTGTAATTATTTAACACAGTTAACATGAGATTAAAAATTTACGAAGCAGCTTTTTTGAAAATGAGCTGTTGACCTGTAATCCTTTATTCCTTTCGGTCTTTAAAATCAGATCCCTACACTCATTCCTCCATCCACAAAGACTACCTGACCGGTAATGAAATTTGCTTCGTCTGATGCAAGAAAAAGATGAATTGATGCGATCTCGTCAGGATGGGCAAATCGGTTCAACGGGATCCGAGACTTTATGAAATCTTTGACCTTGTCAGGTACTCCGTCAAACATGGTAGTATCCGTCGCTCCCGGAGCTACTGCATTCACATTGATATTCGATTTCGCAAGCTCGACCGCTAAAGTCCTGGTCATTCCAATAATTCCAGCCTTGGATGCAGCATAATTCACCTGTCCGGGATTTCCAAGAACACCTATCGAAGATGTATTGATAAGCTTGCCGCTCTTTTTCTCGGTTAGTATGGGGAGCACCGCCTGGCAGCATAAAAAACTTCCCTTCAGATTCACGTTGAGGACTTTGTCCCAGTTTTCCTCTTTCATTTTTGTCGCAAAAGAATCTTTGGTAATACCAGCATTATTCACGAGTATATCCACCGTTCCAAATTTTTCGACTGTTTTCGCCACCATTGCCTGTACTGACGATTTAGAAGAAACGTCCACTCCTATTCCGAAAGCCTTTCCACCGTTCTTGACAATTTCATCAGCAACACTTTTTGCAGCATCTGGATCAACATCTGCAACGGTAACAGAGGCTCCCTCCTTTGCGAACCTTAATGATGTTGATGCCCCTATTCCTCGTCCTCCACCCGTTACTATTGCTACTTTGTCCTTCAATCGCATCTTCTTCTCCTCACTACTTGTTGACTTGTTTTGTTTACAATGGATAATCATGGGTCCCCATCACTACATCGAGACCCGTTTTATTCTTTAAGGCCGCTGCAAGCTCTTCCGGCTTGAAATAAGGACAGGGGGGATTGGCTTTATATAAACATTTGCTGAGATGGATTTTATCACCCTCCACCTGCTTTAACACGAGCTCCACGTTCGTGACTGTAGCCCTGCCTGGACACTCACACCTTACAAAACCTACGATTTTGGGATCTGCATAATCCTTGAAAGCCTCATCCTTTTTTGCAGCCGCGGTAAGGCATCTCCATTCTCCCGGGCATCCATTACCGGAACCCATGTATGCACTGCATCCGACAACTATGATATTCAATTTTTACTCCTGTTATTTAATTGTTTGTTGGTTAAGTCTTGTGTTTAAATTAATAGCTATCCTAACACCGTCGAGATCCTGGATAAAACTTCATCAACACTGCCAATACCATCGATTTCCCTCAAAAAGCTCTTGCCTTTGTAAAATTCCTTAAGGGGAAATGTTTGGGTCTCATATACTTTCAATCTGTCGATATGCACTTCGTCGGTGTCATCTGCTCGCCTTATTATCTTGCCACCACATGCATCACAGTTTCCTTCAACCTCTGGGGGTGTGAAATATATGTTGTAATCTTTGCTGCAATTATCACACATCCTTCTTCCACCTAGGCGCTTTAATAAAATATCCCGGTCAGCTTCTATGCTGATAACATGATCGATCATTAGACCCTTTTCGGTCATTATTCGATCTAATATTTCAGCCTGTGGGATGTTCCTCGGAAAACCATCGAGCATTACACCTTTATAATTTCCCGCCTTCTCAATCGCATTTACGACAATTCCAGCAACTATGTCATCAGATACGAGATCACCCTTTTCCATAGCCGCTTTCGCCTTCTTTCCGAGTTCGGTTCCGCTCTTGACCTCACCTCTTAACGCTTCGCCTGTGGATAAATGAAGTAAACCGTATTTATCCTTCAACAATGCTGCTTGTGTTCCTTTGCCAACTCCAGGGGGTCCGAATAAGATAATGTTCATCTTTGCTCCTTTTCTATTTGACAAGTTTGAATTGAGTTATTCTAAATATGACCGCTTTCTTTGTCAAGTTGACAGCAAAATAGAGTTAAAATGTCATGAACCACAATTTCAAACTGTATTGGAATTGAATTTTTAAAAACATGATTTTAAAGAAAAATCTTTGAACTATCGTCTATACTAATATTATGGAATACGGAAATAATCGTGAAAATAAACCCAAATCTTCCCGTTACCTGTCTTTCAAGGAGAAATCAATCTCAATTTGGGATTAAACCGGATGAAGCATTGTTGACAAGGTGTGGATATAAGAATTATAATCAAAAAAAATCATTTAAAGGATTGAAAATGGAGGATTTAACACCAAAAAAAATAGTCAGTGAACTTGATAAATATATAATCGGTCAGAATAACGCTAAACGCTCGGTAGCTATTGCACTTAGAAATAGATGGCGGCGAAAACAGTTGAGTGCTGACCTGCGCGATGAAGTTGCACCTAAAAATATTATCCTGATAGGACCTACGGGAGTTGGGAAAACAGAGATTGCAAGACGCCTTGCTAAACTCGCCAAATCACCATTTATCAAGGTGGAAGCTTCAAAATACACGGAAGTTGGTTACGTCGGAAGGGACGTGGAATCAATGATCCGTGATCTCATGGATCTTGCAGTCGATATGGTCAGGTCTGAAAGATTCGAGGAATTTCACCTGAAGGCTGAAAAATACGCTGAAGAGAGGGTTCTCGACCTTTTGATACCACCTATGAGGGTGATGGATGTTCAAAATAAAGAAGGAGATTTAGAAGAAACTCCTCAACAAAGCTCTCAATCCACCCGTGAAAAGTTCAGGAAGATGCTGAAAGCTGGGAAACTGGAAGACAAAATGGTCGAGTTGGAAGTCAAGGAGGGCGTTACATCTGTGATGAAAATCTTCTCGAATGCAGGACTCGAGGAAATGCCCATAAACCTGGGAGAACTCTTACCCAAAAACCTTCTCGGACAGGGTAAGAAACAGAAGAAAATGAAGGTTTCAGAAGCTCGAAACATATTGATTCAAGAAGAAGTTCAGAAGCTTATAGATATGGATCAGGTCGTGAAAGATGCACTGAAAAGGGTTCAGGATTCGGGAATCATTTTTATCGACGAAATCGACAAGATTGCAGGTCGAGAATCACACTCGGGACCTGACGTATCACGCGAGGGTGTGCAAAGAGACATACTACCTATAATCGAGGGATCGTCGGTGATGACCAAGTACGGGATAATACAGACCGATCACATACTGTTCCTTGCTGCAGGGGCTTTTCACACGGCGAAGCCTTCGGATCTCATACCGGAGCTGCAGGGTCGGTTTCCCATTAGGGTCGAGCTTGACAACCTCTACAAGGACGAGTTTTTCAGGATATTGACGGAGCCACATAACGCCCTGATAAAGCAGTATGTAGAGCTTCTGGCGACAGAGGGTATCAAGATCAACTTCGAGAAAGAGGCTATCGAGGAGATTGCAGCGGTTGCGGAATACGTGAACAGCCAGACTGAGAACATAGGAGCAAGAAGACTTCACACGATCATGGAAAAGCTTCTGGAGGATATATCCTTCGAGGCGTCTGACCTAACAGACGTGAACGTGAAAATAACGCGTAAATATGTGAAGGATAAGCTGAAGGACATTGTCAAGGACAGGGATCTGAGCAAATACATCCTGTAGACATCTGCAATTCATGCCTTGGTCGGGCTAATACCGTCTATTGCCTTTAATATCAGCCACCAATAGGGTTAGCCTTTCATCGGAAGTTCCTTTCATATAAATCGACAAAACCTTTAAACATAGGCATTTAGAGCCAGTTTTGCCTTAATTGTTGCCACGACTACTATAATAGCATAAAATATTAAT
>Ga0272441_10004237_pt1 | contig 26339 bp, 24 predicted proteins | sample SSMProp6N_FD_193582 | JGI IMG/M metagenome (GOLD analysis project Ga0272441, IMG submission 193582) | Marine sediment archaeal communities from Little Sippewissett salt marsh, Falmouth, MA, United States - SSM-Prop-6N | ecosystem: Environmental > Aquatic > Marine > Wetlands > Sediment ... | reverse complement strand
CGGCGGCGGTGGCCCCGTCCTGCATCGCTTCGGAGGCGAATCCGATCCGTCTCACGTCACCGCCGATGAAGACGCCTTCCCGGAAACTACTCATCAGGGTGAGCGGGTCGATTTCCAGCCGCCCCTTTTCATTGACCAGGTTCTCACTTTGGAACAGGTCGTGCTCCGGGCCCTGACCGATGGTTATCAGCAGGACGTCGCCGGTGATGTCGATAGTATCGTCGCCGTTGAACTGGGGATTAAATCGCCCGTTCTCATCAAATACCGCAGTGCAGCGCGGGCTCTTTATCTTGACAAACTTGCCCCCGGCGCCAACGATCTCGGAGACGCCTCGGGAGTAGATTATCTTAATGCCTTCCTCGGTGGCCCCCTCGATTTCCTCGACATCAGCCGGAATCCCGTCACGGCAGGTTTTGTCGCTGCATTCAAGGCAGATCAGGGTGACCTCGCCGCCGAGACGGCGGGCAGTCCGGGCGACATCGAAGGCGACGTTGCCGCCGCCGATGACGACTACCTTCTTGCCCTTGTAAAAGTGCTGCGGGACGTTGCCCTGAAGCACCTCGTAGAGGAGGTTCAGGCCGTACATGACACCGTCCATATCATCGCTGATGCGCTCCCGGCCGAAGGTCAGGGGGCGGGGTGAGGGGGTGCCGGTGGCGATGAACACCGCCTGATAGCCTTCCTGCTTAAGTTTGTCCAGCGATTGGCCGTCGCCATCGATTTCGACTCCCAGTTTAATCTCGATATTGGCGATGCGGAGCAGGTTCTTGATAACGGTGTCGATAATATCCTGCGGCAGCCGGTAGGCCGGTATCAGGCGCATCGCGCCTCCCAGCCGGGTATTCCGGTCAATAATCGTTACCCGGTAGCCGCGTTTGCTCAGCTCGTAGGCGCACATCAGGCCGCCGGGCCCGCCTCCGATGACCGCCACCTTGTCTTTGGTAGGGGTGGGGAGGGGGCTCAGGCTGTCCAGGAATTTTACATATTCCCGGGCTACCGGCCGCATCACCATGCGGCGCCGGACGGAGCCGGTCTTGTCCTTGTAGTTGCATTCGTTCTCGCACAGTCCGCAGATGTAGCTGCAGAGCAGCGGAAAGAGCGGGCTCTTCTCGTAAACCTCGCTCCCGATTTCCATTAGCTGGTCATGGGCCGCCTTGGTATCGAAGGGCAGCAGGGCAATCATAGCGTGATTGCGCTGAATATCAATGCCCAGCGGGCATCTAATCTGACAAGGGGAGAGAAATACCTTGCCGTCCTCAACGATAACATCCTCAATAATGGCGGCTTCTTTATTCGACATGTCTCGCGACATTTGAGCCTCCTTATTAATCTGATGCCGGTTTCATTGTCTCCGGTGGTGCGAGCCGTCAGCCGCGCTTCAGGCTCTTGACCAGTTCCCCTTTCTCATCGTAGACGTTGACGTGAATCGGGGTGCCGCCCGGCAGGGAATGGGTGGCGCAGGCGTGACAGGGATCGTAAGCGCGGAACGCCATCTCGATCATGTTCATGATTCCCTCGGGGACGTCCCCGTTCTTAATCAGCGCTTTGGCGGCCTTCTCCACCGACATGTTGATGGCCGCTGAGTTGTTCTGGGTGGCGACGATGAGATTCACCTTGGTCAGGATACCATTGTCATCGGTCTGGTAGTGGTGAATCAGGGTGCCCCGCGGCGCCTCGACGATGCCGACCCCTTCCTTGGGGGTCTTGGTGGGCAGGTTCACGATGTCGGAGGAGGTAATTTCCGGATCGCGGGCCAGCTCCAGCACTCGCTCCGAGGCGTACAATGCCTCGACCAGCCGCGCCCAGTGGAAGGCCAGGGTGCTGTGGACCGGTTTACCGCCCAGCACCTCGAACATCTTCTCGTAGGCGGCCTGGGCCAGCGGGGTCGCCATGCCGTCGGAGGCGTTCAGGCGGGCCAGGGGAGCCACCCGGAAGACGCCACTTTCTTTACCGTCAACGAAGCCCTTCCAGCCGACCTTCTTAAGGAAGGAGAAACGGACGTAGGTCCACGGCTCGACGTGCTCCCGGATGTGATCAAGATAGTCCTGGGGCTTGAACTTGGCGAACTCGCTGCCGTCGGGGCGGACCACCCGAATCATGCCGTCGTAGAAATTGACCTTGTTATTCTCATCGACCATGCCCATGTAGTAGGTGTTGTGGGCGTAGACGTTGCCGGTAATCAGGTCGACGTAATCCTTATTTTTGAGCACAATATCGTCGAAGATATCCAGCGAGAGTTTACAAAACTCAACGGCGTATTCGCCGGCCTCGATAATCTTCTGCTGTTCTTCCTGGTTGATGCCCTTGCTCACCCCGCCCGGCAGGGCGCATGAGGGCATGACCGGCTTACCGCCGATGATACGCAGGACATTACGCATCCCCTTGCGCATCTGAATGACCTTGCCGCCAGTCTCGATGCCCGCCTTGGCGATAACGCCGAGGACGTTGCGCTCCCCGGCGGGGGCCTGCGGCCCTACGACGAAGTCCGGCCCGCCCAGGAAGTAGAAGTGCAGGATATGGTCCTCCGCCTGGAAGGCGTTGTACATCAGCTCGCGAATCTTCTTGGCGGCCGGTGTCGGCTCTACCTTGAAAAGGTCATCGAGGGCCTTGGCCGAAGCCATGTGGTGGGCGGTAGGGCAGACGCCGCAGATCATGGTGGTTATCCGGGGCATCTCCTCAGCCGGCCGGCCAATGGCGAATTGCTCGAAGCCGCGCAGCTCCGGAATCTGTAGGCAGGCGCGGTCGCAGTCGCCGTCGTCGTTAAGGAAAATTTCTATCTTCCCGTGTCCTTCGAGACGGGTAATCGGGTCGATGGTTACTTTCTTCATTTCCCTCCTCCTACACCTGCCATCCGGCGTCTGCGCAGCAGGGACGAAGGCAGACTGAAGCGGTAGAAGGTGCCCGCCGGGTCGGCGAATTTGTTAACCAGCGCGGCCACCTCATCTTCGTTGAGATTCTCTTCGTCCTCCAGACCCAGCATCGAAACGTACATCGCCAGCGCTTTCGCGCCCTGGTCGATGACGCCGTCCACCGGGCCGAAGCAGCCCCGGCAGGGCATGTTGGCGTTAATGCAGGTTTCCCCGCAGCCGCTGCGCGTGGCGGGGCCATAACAGAAAAGCCCCTGGACCAGGAAACACTTTTCCGGGTCGATTTTGACTTCCCAGGGTCGCTTGAATTCCTTGATTGACATCTTTTCCGGCTTCGAGTCCTTGCGCGGACAGGTATCGCAGAGGGCGATGTTGGGGGCGAGAACGGAACCCTTTTCCGGTAACTCGCCTTTGAGGATGGCGTTTACCGCCTCGGCAATCAGGTTCGGAGGTGGTGGGCAGCCGGGGAGGTAATAGTCCACGTCGATAACCTGGTCGAGGGCCCTTACAGTATTGTAGAACTCGGGCAGGGTGAACTCGTGGCCGTTCTCCGTGACCTTTTCTTGCGGCAGGATTTGCTTGGGATTGTCAACGCTGGGTGATTCCTGATAAACCCATTTGAAGACGGTTTCACGGCTACAGAAATTGGCCAGCCCTGGGATGCCGCCGAGATGGGCACAGGCGCCGAAGGCGACCACCAGCCCCGACTTGCGACGCAGGAGCTTGACCATTTCCTCCTGCTCCTCCAGCCGGACGGCCCCGTTGATGAAGCTGACCGCAATCTCGCCATCGTCGAGGGCTTCGATGTGCTTCCGCTTGAAGTCCAGAGCGACCGGCCAGAGGACGATATCAACCGCCTCAGCAACCTTCAGCAGGTCCTCGTTGAGGTCAACGACTGTCTCTTCACAGCCGCCGCAGGAAGCGCACCAATAGAATGCGACCTTTGGTTTTGCCATATTACTACCCCCTTTTTGTAGTTGAGGTTTCCGTGAAATGTTCCCGGAACTGGCCGGTCACATACCCGTCGCCGCATCGTGATACAGCCTGATAGTCGATTGGGTTACTTGCCTGCTGGCTTCCCGCCGTACCACAACCGGGCTCGCGCTGGCGCTATCCGGAACACTTCTCAAAGGCCTCAATGGCTTGCGCAAAAATTATACGTTATTGTTACAAGTTATTACCAGGAATGATTAACGTTTTGGAAACGTACGAAGTATATAATGTAATACGGTATTAATATGGTATGAGTTTATCACCAGTGATAGGCGTTGTCAATTTCTTACGAGGGTCCGTCCAGCCCCGAATTTTGATATTTATCGACTGTGGTGATTAGACGTTGAACAGGAAATTTATGATGTCACCATCCTGCACGATGTAGGTTTTGCCCTCCAGCCGGAGGAGGCCCTTGCGGCGTGCCTCCGGCTGGCTGCCGCAGTCGATGAGGTCCTGATAGCCGACGACCTCGGCGCGGATGAAGCCCCGCTCGATATCAGAGTGAATCTTGCCTGCCGCCTTGACGGCGGGGGTGCCCTTCCGGATTGACCAGGCGCGCGTTTCGTCCTCGCCGACGGTGAAGAACGAAATCAATCCCAGCAGCCCGTAAGAGAGCCGTAGCACCCGGTTGAGGCCGCGTTCCGTAATCCCGTATTCCACGCAGAGTTCGCCGGCGGCCTCGTTATCCAGTTGCCCCAGTTCCATCTCCAACTCCCCGCAGAGGGCAGCCAGGGCGCAATCGGCCCGGGCGTGACTGGCACTGAGTTCCAGCTCAAGCGGTGCCTGTTTCCCCAGCTCGGCCTCGCCGATGTTGACCACCGCCAGCAGCGGCTTGGCGGTCAGGAACTGGTAGGGGCTGATGAGCTTCATTTCCTCGGCGCTGAGTTCCAGCTCGCGGATAGGAATATCCTTTTCCAGGCTAACCTTGAGACGGCTTAATAAATCCTGTTCGTGGAGGAACGGCTGCCGCTCGGAAGGCCGGGCGGCCTTCAGGGATTTTTCAATTTTCTCCAGCCTTCTTTCGATAATCGCCAGGTCGGAAAAGGCCAGTTCCATGTCCATGGTGACGATATCGCGGCTGACGTCCACGCTGCCTTCCGGGTAGGGGACGGACTCGCTCTCGAAAGCGCGGACGACGTGGAGCAAGGCATCCACTCCGCTTATCTGGTTAAGCAGCTCACCGCTGATGCCCTGGTTCGCTGCCAGGTCTTTTATCGAGGCCCCGATGTCGATGTACCTCACCTCGGCGGGAACCTCTTTCTTAGGCTTGAACATTGCCGTCAGCCTGCACAAGCGCGCGTCCGGCACCTTGGCGATGCCGATATGCGGTGCCTTGGCCTTGGTGGTGTAGGTGCCAACATCGGCGGTGCCGCGGGTCAGAGCGTTGAAGACGGTGGTGCGGCCGCTGCGGGGCAGCCCGATGATACCGATGTCCAGACTCATCCGGTGTTTGGCCTCCTTAACTGATAATGCCCATGAGCTGGTAATGCCCGCGGAAACTGGATAAAATTGCCGTTTTCCGGTTCCTCATTGTATCCCTTTGGCCGCCCCGACTTCAACGTTTTGTTAGTGTCACTGGTAGGGAATACAACCATGTTCCCGCTTGGTTATGATAGAATGGTAGGGGCGATTACGAGGGGGTAGGGCGTGCTTTATATTCTGACCGGGGCCGATGATTTCTCGCGAAATGAGGCGCTGCGCCGGATAAAAGAGAGTAGTGGCGAGCCGACGATGCTGGCGGCCAACACCGTCAACCTCGACGGCCGGCAACTGGTGCTGGCCGAATTCCAGGCTGTTTGCGCCACCGTGCCTTTCCTCGCTGAGAAACGGCTGGTCATCGTTACCGGAATGCTTGAGCGCTTCGAGTCCCGGGCGAAGGGTAATGCCCGGGGGAAGAGCAGCCGGGCAAAAAAGAATGACGAGATCACTCCTTGGGCCGAGTGCCTCACGAATCTTCCCCCGACCACCGACCTGGTTCTGGTCGAGGGTAAAATCAGCGCTGGCAATCCGTTGTTTAAGGCTGTCAATGCGGTGGCGAAGGTCGAGAGCTTTCCTCTCCTCAACCGGCCCCAGCTGCGACAGTGGCTCACTACCCGCGTCAGCGAGCGGGGGGGCAGCATCTCCTCCGGGGCGGTGGAGCTGCTGATAAAACTAGTCGGCAGTAATCTGTGGGTCATGAGTCAGGAGCTGGACAAGCTGCTGCTCTTCGCCCCGGCGCGCCCCATCAATGAGGAGGATGTCAACCTGATGGTTGCGGCCAGTCAGGAGCTCAGTATCTTTAACGTGGTCGATGCCGTGGTGGAGTTGAAATCGGGAGAGGCCGAACGGTTACTGGGGAGGTTGCTCGACCGGGGGGCGACTCCGGCCTACCTGATGGTCATGCTGACGCGCCAGTTCCGGTTGATAATCCGTCTCAAGGAGCTCAAACGGCAGCAGGTATCGCCCGCCGAGATGCAGAGGAGGCTCGGCCTGACCAACGATTTCGTCTTTCAGAAGACCAGCCAGCAGGCCGCTCGCTATTCCCCCGATCACCTGCGGGAGATTTATCACCGCCTGCTAGCAGCCGATTTATCGATTAAAACGGGGCGGCTGACGGGCGAAATGGCGCTCAATATCCTGGTGGCTGAGCTGTGCCGGGGGCCCGCCGGCAGCGGTTGATATCTTGACAGTCACACCTCCCGGTGATAGATTTTTGGGGCCAAGCTGGTGCGGACAAGCACTGGTGCTGAACTTATCTGTCGGCTGGTTCCTAGTCAGTACCCCCGACTGAGGGTGGATATTACGTAATGCAAAAGGAACGTGGTAACAAAGACAGCCGTCTGGAAGATTTGTTCCGTCAGGAACTGGCTGCCCGCCGCTTGATCCTGGCCAGCAATCGCGGCCCCATCGAGTATCACATTGACGATGAGGGTGAACTGCAGGCCCGGCGGGGCAGCGGCGGTATCGTGACGGCGCTGAGCAGCCTGCGCCGCTATGTCGAGCTCGACTGGGTGGCCAGTGCCATGGGGCGGGGTGACCGGGAGATGGCCCACCGCGCTGAGGGGAGGCGCTTTCCGGCACCACTGGGTAACGAAAACCTTTACCTGCGCTTTCTGGTCTTCTCCCGGAACACCTACCATAAGTACTACAGTATTATCTCTAACCCGCTGCTCTGGTTCCTGCAGCACTACATGTGGAACACCCCGACGATGCCTAATATCGACGTCGTGACCTATGATGCCTGGGAGAACGGCTACGTCCCCGTCAACCAGACCTTTGCTAAGGCCATTGTCGATGAGGTTCAGGCCAGTGACGTGCCGCCGATTATCATCCTCAATGATTATCACCTCTACCTGGCGGCCAGCTATATCCGGCGGCAGTTACCGAAGGTGGCCATTCAGCATTTTACCCATATCCCCTGGCCGTCATTGAGCTACTGGCAGCTCCTGCCGCGAGTGATGCGGGAGGCGATATTCGAGGGGTTGTGCGCCGCCGATATCGTGGGGATGCAAACGCTACGGGACGTGATTAATTTCCTGCAGTGCTGCGCATCCTCAATCGAGGGGGCGGTGGTTGACCATAACCAACACACCATCCAGCTGAACGACCGCCTTGTCCGGGTCAAGGCCTACCCAATATCGGTCGATACCGCCGGGCTGGGGCGCCTGATCAAGTCTCCTCGCTTGCAGGAATATGAGACCAAGCTGAAGGCGGTCTGCGGCGAGCAGACGATTGTCCGGGTTGACCGGGCCGAGCCGAGCAAGAACATCATCCGCGGTTTCAAGGCCTTCGACAAGTTGCTGGAGCGCAACCCCCAGTTTCTGGGCAAGCTCAAGTTTTTGGCCTTCCTGGTGCCCACCCGCTCTCACCTGCGGCTCTACCAGCGCTACATCCAGGAGGTTACCCAGCTGGTCGAGGTTATCAATGATAAATACGGCACTGAAGGCTGGCAGCCGGTGGAAATCTTCTACGAGAATAACTACGTACAGGCCATCGCCGCGATGCGGCTCTACGACGTGCTGCTGGTGAACGCCGTCATCGACGGCATGAATCTGGTGGCCAAAGAAGGGCCGACAGTGAATAACAACGACGGTGTGCTGGTGCTCTCGGAGACCGTCGGTGCCTGCGCCCAGTTGTGTGAGCACGTGCTGACCGTCACCCCGACCGATATCGAAGGCACGACCCAGGCCCTGTACACTGCCCTGACCATGCCTCCGGCGGAGAGAAAGCAGCGGGCCCAGGCACTCAAGGAATCAATTGCCCGGAATGACATCGTCAACTGGCTGCTGAACCTGCTCCGCGACGCCGTCAGTTTGACCTAGTCACGCTGTCCGCCAGCCAGGTTAGAAAGCGGGCGACGTCTTTCACCCCGTTGAGGGTGAAGTCAGCTTCTTCAGTCAATCCCGCCGGCATCTCCGGGCTGGTGACACCAAGGGCCAGGCCCCGGAAATCATCCGTAACAGACGCCTGATGGATAGCGCGGAAGGCATCGAGGTCGGTGCGGTCGTCACCAATGTAGATGGCACGGCGTAGTCCGTATTCCCCGATGAGGTCGAGGCTGGCGGTGCCCTTGTTGATTTCCAGTGGGGGACGTACCTCGATGGCCATACGGCCCTGGTTAATCTTCAGGCTGGCGGCCAGCGGGCTCGACTTCAGGGCGGCCATAATCCGGGCGGCGGCGGCGGGTTGGGGAGCGCGGCGGTAGTGTAAGGTGATAATCGGCCCCTTGTTTTCTATCTGGATTTCTTCCCCGGTGAGCTGCGAGGCCAGCGTAGCTTCCAATTTCTGCAGCTGGGTTACGTAGCGGTGGATTAGGGGGGGCATTATTACCGTATCGTTAGTAATGCGCTCCAGACCGTGGTTCCCAATATAGACAATGCCGTCGAGGTTGATCATGGCCTTGGCCCGGGCAGCGGCCCGGCCGGAGACGATGGCGACCAAGTCCAGCTGGCTGCGGAGGCGGTCAAGCTGCTCGTGACAGACGGCGGAAACCCTGGCCTCTTCGGGAATAAGGACGATTTCGCTGATGGTACCGTCGATATCGCTGATGAGGCCGTGCGGCGAGGCGGCAAAGATCTCCTCAATCACGTCGAGATGATTAAAAGCGTACGGCACAGCCTAAATTTAGCAAGTTGCCCCGCGATTAGTCAATACTTGGTTTGCCTTTGGGTCCGGTCTCCGGCAGCCGCAGGGCGATAATGGTGGTGGCGATAGATACTATAATCAGGATAATCATCGCCTGGTTGAGACTACCGGTAAGGTCGAGGACGCGTCCGCCGATAAGAGGCCCGATAATCGCCCCGATGTAGCCGATGGAAAGCACTAGCCCGCTGGCGATACCCACTTCTTCCTTGGGCATCATCTCCACCGGCAGTGCTAGGACGGTGGAGAACCGGGTGACGATGGCGATACCCACCAGCGCCATCAGTCCCCAGCTCAGGTTGATATCAACGTACAGCGCTGCCAGGGCGGAGGCTGCCAGGATAATGCTAGGTACCCAGAGGAACGGCTTGCGCACTCCCATTCGGAAAGACATCCGTGGGATGATAAAGAGGGTAGGCACCCCGACCCACATGATTATTGAGGTTATAATACCCGCCAGATCAACACTGGCTCCCTTATTGTAAAGTAAAGTCGGTGCCCATCCGGTCCAGGTGTAGAAGAAGAAGTTGTGCAGCAGCAGCATAATGGCTACCAGCCACAGCTTGCGGTCGCGTAGTACCCGGCTCAGCGGCATACTGCGCGGCTGGTCGGTCTTAGTGGTTGCAACCTGCGGTGGCGATTGTCTCCGGATTTGCCACCACCACAGACCGGCGGCAACGATAGCCGGGATGCTCCAGATAAGGAAGACGCTTTGATAGGTGCCGAATATCGGGAAGATAAGGCGCATTGTCAGGCCTAGGGCAATAGCCCCGCCGGTCAGAATCCCGGAGGTGAGCACACCAGTGGCCAGCCCGGCCTCCTCTTTCGGCGCCCGCTGGCTGACGATTTTGGGTATCGTGGGAAACGTCCAGCCGAGCCCGGCGCCATAGATAAAGGTGAAAACAAGCAGACTGGTAACGTCGGTGGCGGTGCTTCTCAAGAGGGAACCGACGACGATGATGATGATGCCCAGCCCGGCCGATTTCTGGGGCCCCCATCGGTCGGCGAAGCGCCCCGCGGGGATCGCCAGGATAACAATCATTAGTATCGGTGCGCTGAAGATAAGACTGGCCTGGGTGTAGTTGAGGGCGAGCTCGGTTTTCAGGACGTGCTCCATCGGGGGCACGCAGAAGGTCGGTATCCACATGCTGAAGGTCAGCAACCAGGTGATGACCAGCGTCAGTGACGGACGGCGGGTTCTTTGGGCTGGTTGCATTACAGCGCAGTCCCCTTTCTTCTCGTAAGGTTCAGAAAGTGGTGAATACTTAATATAGCATAAAGCGGGTTTGCCGGGCAAAGGGTAAAATGATGCCAGGAGGCTGGGTCGCTATCGACAAACCCGGTGAAATAGTCTAAAGTATCAGGGAATACCTGGGTGCTGCCGAGAGGGGAAAGATGAAGGTTCGTAAAGCCGTAATTACCGCGGGTGGTTGGGGGACGCGCTTCTTGCCCCTCACCCGCTCCCAGCCTAAAGAGATGCTGCCGATTGTTAACAAGCCGCTGATTCACTATGCTGTTGAGGAGGCGATAAACTCCGGTATCGAGCAGATCATCATGGTCACGGCCCTGGGCAAGAATGCTATCGAGGACTATTTCGACCGCTCCTTTGAGCTGGAGTATTTCCTGGAGCAGAAGGGCGAGATACCGCTGCTCAAGGAGATGCGCGAAATATCCAGTATGGTCAATATCTGCTACATCCGTCAGAAGGAGCAACTGGGCTTGGGTCATGCCGTAGCCGCGACCAAGCAAGTAGTCGGCGACGAGCCGTTTGCCGTCATTCTCCCTGACGATATCATTTACGGCCAGACCCCGGTGCTCAGGCAAATGCTTGATGTCTATGACGAGTATGGGGGTGGGGTGATTGCCGTTGAGGAGATCGAGGCGCAAGATTCGGTCAAGTATGGGATTATCGATCCCCGTCCGGTCAGCGGGCGTACTTACGAAATACTGGGACTGGTGGAGAAACCGGCCCCGGAGGTGGCCCCGTCGAACCTGGGTATCGTTGGCCGCTACATCCTGCCGCCGGAGATTTTTGACGCTATCGCCACTACCAAGCCCGGCGTTAAGGGTGAAATCCAGATAACCGATGCCATCCAGCAGCTCATCAACGGGCAGAAGTTGTATGCTTGCCGGTTCGATGGTGAGCGGCACGATGCTGGTAATCCCTTGGGCTGGCTCAAAGCTACCGTGGCCTTTGCCTTGGGGCACCCCGATATCGGCCCGGCATTCCGTGATTATTTGCAAAGATTCCGTAAGTAATTCCAGCCTGCAAGTCTTTACGAAAGCCTTTGACAGGCGTACTGCGGTTGACCTAAAATTTTATATCCTGTGACACAGGTTTGGGCTCTGTCCGCTATCAGCGGGATAGCGCTTTATATTAACAGGGTCTTACTATTTACGAAAACGGGAGGGTAACAGCCGAGTGACCGGTAACGAAATACGCGCTGCGTTTCTGGAGTTTTTCAAGGAGCGGGGGCATGATGTCATCCCCAGCGCCTCGCTGATACCCCACGGCGACCCTACCCTGCTTCTCACCAGCGCCGGGATGGTGCCCTTCAAGCCGTATTACCTGGGGGAGCAGGTTCCGCCTAACCGCCGCCTGGCCTCATGCCAGAAGTGCTTTCGCACTACCGATATCGAGTCGGTCGGCGACCGCCATCACCTCACCTTCTTCGAGATGCTGGGTAACTTCAGCATCGGCGATTATTTCAAGAAAGAGGCGATTAGCTGGGGCTGGGAGTTCGTCACGCGGCGGATGGGTATCCCCATTGACCGCCTGTGGATAACCATCTATTTGGATGACGATGAGTCCTTCGGGTACTGGCGGGAACAGGGGGTCGCCGAGGAGCGGATTATCCGGCTCGGTGACAAGGACAACTTTTGGGGCCCGGCGGGTAACTCCGGCCCCTGCGGCCCGTGCAGCGAGATTCACTACGACCTGGGGCCGGATACCGGCTGCCGGCGGCTGGGCTGCGCCCCCGGCTGCGACTGCGACCGCTTCTCCGAGATTTGGAACCTGGTCTTCACCCAGTACAACCAGGATGAAAGCGGCAACCGTACCCCATTGCCCAAGCCCAACATCGATACCGGCATGGGCCTGGAACGGATGGCGGCGGTGCTACAGCACAACAAATCGGTCTACGAGACCGATTTGTTCGCGCCGCTGATTGACATAATATCCGGACTGGCCGGAGTCAGTTACGGTGATGACTGTGATACCGATAACGCGATGCGCATCGTCGTCGAGCATGCTCGGGGGCTGACCTTCCTCATCGGGGATGGGGTGATGCCGGAGAGTGCCGGGCGGGGCTACGTGCTGCGGCGACTGCTGCGGCGGGCCGTGCTCTTCAGCCGGCGGCTGGGTGAGGACAAGCCATTCCTCACCGAGACGGCACGCCGGGTCATCCGGGACATGGGTGACATCTACCCTGAAATCAGGCAGCGTCAGGACTTCATCATCAGGCTGATTGAGGTCGAGGAGCAGCGCTTCGGTGAGACCTTGAACACTGGCCTGCGGCTCCTGGAGGACGTTACCGAAGAAGTAAAGCACCGCGGCGGCGACCAGATACCGGGCGAGGTCGCCTTCCGGCTCTATGATACCTACGGCTTCCCTGTCGAGCTCACCGGCGAGGTGGTCGCCGCGTCGAACTTGGCGGTGGATATGGAAGGCTTCGAGCAGGCGATGGCCTGTCAGCGGGCGCGTGCTAAGGCGGCTCACCGCTTCGTTAACAAGTGCGGCGACGGGGCCGCGACGATAGAATCCGAGGTTGAGTTCCGGGGTTATGAGACCCTGGACTGTTCTTCCGCGATTAGCATACTGCTTGCCGGAGACGATCAGCGTCAGTCGGAAACAATAACCGAAGGTGAGGAGGCGGGTATCGTTCTTCAGGCCACTCCCTTCTACGCCGAGATGGGGGGTCAGGTCGGAGATACCGGGGAGATAATCGGCCCTGGGGGCCGGTTCGCAGTCACCAATACGGTAAAGCTGCCGACTGGGGTTACCGTGCATCAGGGTCAGGTTAGTCAGGGTAGCCTCAGCGTGGGCGAAACGGTCACTGCGGCCGTTGACATCGAGCGGCGGCAGGATATTGCCCGCAACCACACCGCCACCCATCTCCTGCAACTGGCCCTGCGCCGGGTGCTAGGGGCTCATGTTGAACAGCGCGGCTCGCTGGTCACGCCGGAGCGGCTTCGCTTCGATTTTTCCCACCTGGAGGCACTAACCCCGGTCGAGATTACTGAAGTCAACCGGCTGGTTAATGCTATCATCCGCCGTAACCTGTGCGTGTCTTCAGCGCAGATGCCGTACCAGCAGGCGATTAGCGAGGGGGCGATTGCCCTCTTCGATGAGAAGTACGGTGACACGGTGCGGGTAGTTAGCATTGGCAGTACCGAAATAATCAGCGCCGAGCTCTGCGGCGGCACCCACGTGGCAGCTACCGGGGAGATTGGCTTTTTCCAGATAGTCAGCGAGGGCAGTATCGGCGCCGGGCTGCGGCGTGTCGAGGCGGTTACCGGTCGCGGGGCCGCCGAGTATATTGGTAGTCAGTTAGGTATATTACATAATGTTGCAAAGGCGTTAGGTGCTTCCACTACAGATGTTGGTCCGAAGTTTGCCGGTTTACTTGACGACCTCGAGGTGGAGAAGCGGCGGGCCAATACGTTGGAGAGTGAGCTGGCGAAGCGGGTTTCGGCGGATTTGGAGAGCGGGGTAGAGTCGGTCGGGGAGGTCAAGGTAGTGGCGGCGGTTGTCCCGACGCTGCGCACGGTAGTTGTCCGTGAGATCAGCGACCGTCTCAAGGAACGATTGGGCAGTGCCGTCATCGTATTGGGGATGGTTCAGAGCGGTAAGCCGTTCTTTATTGCCGCGGTCACCGACGACCTCGTGAAGCGGGGCTATCACGCCGGGAAGCTGATCAGCCAGGTGGCGGCGGTAACGGGGGGTAAGGGTGGTGGTAAACCCGGTTTTGCCCAGGCGGGCGGCGTACGTTGCGACACGCTGGATGATGCTCTGCGCCGGGTTAAGGAACTGGTTCAAGCACCTTCGTAAACAGGGGTTAATTGCTCAAGCTCGGGGATGGAGCGTGGGATTTGGGGACGGAGATAGAACGCAGTCTGGGACTGGACATCGGCGACCGGCGCATCGGGGTGGCTGTCAGCGACCCGCTGGGCATTACCGCCCGGCCGTTGGAGATAATCACCCGTAGTGACGATACGGCTGATATCGAGGCATTACTGGCGGTCATCATGCAGTATCAGGTTAGCCGGGTTGTTGTCGGGCTGCCCCGCACCCTGCAGGGCGAGGTTGGCGGACAGGCACAAAAGGTGCTTGATTTCGTGGCCCGGCTGCGGGCCAAAATGCCGGTTCCCGTACTGCTGCGGGACGAGCGCCTGTCAACGGTAGCGGCGCAGCGTTTCCGGCGGGAAGCAGGCCGCGAGAAAGGGCGCGGCGATGATGATATCGCCGCCGCCGTTATTTTACAAACCTACCTGGATGAAATATCACTGAATAATAGCCCGTAAGGTGGAGCAATTTGTTGAAATTGGGGTTATTATTCGTACTGCTTGACAGTCATAGGCTGAATTATTTAACATGGTCGCAGAAATGCCGGGTATTGGAATAGGGAATCGGATTACAGGTTCGAGGAGGAGGTTGAGATGGCGAAGCGAAAGGTCAAACGTACTTACTATGAGAGCCTGTACGAAATTGCAGCGGCGATAAACTCGGCCCGTACCCCGGAGAGCGTCATCGGCTCCATCGTCGAGATGGTCGCTCAGTCTCTGGATGCCAAAGGCTGCTCGATAATGCTACTCACCCCGGATAAGAAGCGGCTGCTGCACACGGCGGCCTATGGCTTGAGTGATGAGTATATCCGTAAGGGCCCCTACGCTGCGGATCAGAGTATCGCCGAGACTCTGAACAGCGGGCCGATCTGTATTCTGGATGCCTCCACCGACACACGGATGCAGTATCCGGAGTTCCAGACGAAAGAAGGGATTTGTTCCATCCTGTCGGTTCCCATGGTCCTCCGGGACGAGGTTATCGGTGTCATGAGGGTTTATACCGGGGAGCCGCATTATTTCAGTAGTGACGAGATGTATTTCTTGGCGGCGGTGGCCAATTTGGGGGCGATTGCCCTGGAGAATGCCGAACTTTACGAGTTCGTCCAGAAGGACTACGAGACAATTCGGCGGGAGCTGCTCGAATGGCGGGCGGCTTTCGGCGACGAGTGGATTGGTCAGGGGCCGGGAGTGGTGGCCCATGACTGGTGGAAGTTCATCTAGGTTAATGGTAGTTTTTCATGCCCTGCTTGATTGTGGTGGGGGGGGTGTAGGTCGTGACGGGAGGTTGTTTTTCAGGTAGCGTGACCTGGGGGATTTTTATATCTCGTCCCAGATGAGTATTAGGAACGGAGATTACCGGTGACGACAGACCTGGCATTAGCCATTGGTATCATGATCACCATCGGGTTAGTCGGTGGGATACTGTCGAATAAGGTTAAATTTCCTCGTGTTAGCGGCTATATCATCGTTGGTATTATCCTCAGCCCTTCGTTAATCGGCCTGGTCAGCGAAGAGATGATTCAGGAGCTCAGTATTGTCACTCACGCAGCCCTGGGCATCATTGCTTACCTGATCGGGGCCAGTCTCCATTTCAAATCAATCCGCCGTCTGGGTAAGAGTATTTCCTGGATTACTCCCTTGCAGTCGCTAGGGGCCTGGCTGCTGGTGACGGTAGCGCTGATTTACATCCTGCCCGACTTTGTTCGCGATTCCGGGGCAACCTTTAACAATAGCTACCTGCCGATGGCGCTGATAATCGGGGCGATTGCCTCGGCCACGGCGCCGGCGGTCACCATGGCGGTAATCCGCGAGCTTAAGGCACGCGGGCCGATGACGACAACCCTGCTGGCGGTAGTGGCGATTGACGATGCCATCGCGGTCATCGCCTTTGCGGTGGCCGCTGGTATCAGCGGGCCGCTCATCAGCGGGATTGGTGGTTACTCTTTGCATGGGATGTTCGGTGTCCCGGCTATCGAGATTGCCCAGTCGATTGGTATTGGTGCCGCGCTCGGTTTCGGACTACTGTACTTATCTAAGCTGATGAAGACCCGGGCCCTCCTGCTGGCGGTGGTGCTGGGGATTATTCTACTCGGTACCGGTATCGCTAATCACCTGGGGATATCGCTGATTATGACCAACATGGCAGTCGGCTTCATCGTGGCTAACCGGACGGATAACCGCGAGCCGGTGGTGGCCATCGAAGGTATTGAGGAAGTCGTCTTCAATATATTCTTCGTGCTGGCGGGGATGCATTTCGATGCCTCACTGATAAAGACGGCGGGGATCATGGCGGCAATTGTCTTCGGTATCAGGTTCGCCGGCAAGTATTTCGGCACTGTCATCGGGGCCAGAATCTCCCGGGCCTCACCGGAGGTGAAAAAATATCTGGGTCTGGCGCTGGTACCGCAGGCTGGTGTGGCGCTGGGTCTGGCCCTGCTGGCCTCCGAGCTGTTCCCGTCGATCGGTAATATCCTGTTCAACGTGGTGCTCGGTTCGGTTATCATCAACGAGCTGGTGGCGCCGCCGCTGACCAAGTATGCGATCACCAAGTCGGGCGAGGTCGAGGGGGCGGTTAAAGTAGTGCCTGAGGCCCAGTAAAGGGTGTAGTTTGGGCGGTTATTAGTATATTAGTATAATATTAGTATACATGTTGATGACGATTAATAAGATTTATTAAATCTTATTACACCTTAGGGGTATTTTTCTGGTATAATCACTAGTAGATTCCCGGAGAAAATACCTCCGGCGATGTATTGGTTGAGAGATTGATTTACATTCGAGTGACTCCTTGATTACAGACCCTTCTCTAGCATTCGGAATAATGGCTGCCGTCGGGATTATCGGCGGTCTCCTGGCTAACAAGGCAAAGTTCCCCAGGATTACCGGCTACATTATAGTCGGCGTTATTCTAAGCCCTTCCATGTTGCACCTGGTATCCCGGGAGGCGGTTGACAGCTGGGATATCGTTACCACCATTATTCTGGCCGTTATCGGCTATTCCATCGGCGGCAGTCTCCGTCTGGAATCCATCAGAAAGCTGGGGTCGAGCGTTCTCTGGATAACGGTGGCCGAAACGGTGGGGGCCCTGCTGGCGGTTACCCTGATGGTTGCCTTTATCGGGTCAGCTGTTCTCAATCTTGCCGACAGCTCTTTCCTGCACGGCTATCTACCGGTGGCCCTGGTTATCGGGGCGGCCGTCTGCCCAGCGGCGCCGGCGGTGACGCTGGCCGTCATCCGCGAGCTAAGGGCCAAGGGTCCGCTGACCACCAATCTGCTGGCGGTGGTCGCCCTCGACGATGCCTTGGGGGTGATTATCTTTGCCATCGTGCTGGGGGTTGCCCAGCCACTGGTGAACGGCGGGGGTGGGGTTGCCGTGTCCGAGATGTTGGGTGTGCCTTTCCTGGAAATCGTCAAGTCACTCGGGGTCGGGGCCGGCCTGGGGTTTGCCCTCATCGGGATGTCGAAGATTATAAAATCCCGGAAGCTGTTGCTGGCGCTGGTAATCGGGATGCTCATGTTGTGCGTCGGTCTGGTCAGCATTCTCGGTATCTCGGTAATTCTGGGAAGCATGGTCATCGGTTTTGTCGTCCGCAACCGGATGCCCAAGATGCTTGAGGATGAGCCCTTTGCCGTGGTCGAGGGGATTGAGGATTTCATCTTCGCCATTTTCTTCGTGCTGTCGGGGATGCACTTCGACCTGGCGGTGATTAAGACGGCCGGTATTCTGGCGGCCATCATCTTTGCCGGGCGCTTTTTGGGTAAGTACCTGGGGGTCAGGGTTAGCGCTCAGTTGACCAGGGCACCCGAGACGGTCAAGAAGTATCTCAGCTTCGCCCTGATGCCTGAGGCCGGGGTGACCATCGGTCTGGCACTGTTAGCCAAGGAGGCTTTCCCATCAATGGGCAGTGTCCTATTGAGCGGGATTCTGGCTTCGGTTATAATAAACGAACTGGTGGCACCGCCGCTTACCAAGTATGCCATCGTTAAGGCCGGTGAGGCTGACGGAACGGCCCCGGTGGCGACGGCGGGACACTAGCCCGTTAGCTCTTGCGCTCGGGCGATTGATGACCTTCGGAATAGATTATGCATCTGATCGATAAGTCGTTCCGTAAAGCGCCGAAGAATTATATCCGGCAGAGCCTGCTGGCGGCCCTGGTCGTTGGCATTATTCTGTTTGTCTTTCGCTACTTGAGCGGCGACATGATCATCGTGGCGGCGCTGGGGGCGAGTACCTTTATCGTCTTCGCCATGCCGGATACCGTCCCCGCCCAGCCGCGCCGCTTGATCGGCGGGCATGCCGTGGGGCTGCTGGCAGGGACGGTCTCGCACCTCATTTTCTTCAATTATGGTATTGGTCAGGCCGGTCTGACCTTCGAGGCGGTCTATATCGCAGCGGGGGCGCTGGCGGTGGGACTGGCAATATTCCTGATGACGATTACCAATACCGAGCATCCCCCGGCGGCGACCACGGCGCTGGGCATAATTATCTCCGGTCTGTCGTATAAAGAGGCGCTATTTGTCATGCTGACGGCGGTCTGTCTGGCGGTAGCCCGCCGGCTGCTGCGGCGGCATTTGAAAAACCTTTTCTAGCCGTCAACCAGATCGACCCGCATCCCCTTGGAGGTTGCCCAGGCGATACCGTCGGCGATGTCCTCATCGCCCCCCACAAGCTCCAGAATCATCCAGCCGACTTCATCGGTGATGTTTGCCTGTCGGATGTTGGTTATCAGGTTGAATTCCTGGCTCATGGTGTAGATGATCGGCTCGGAGAGCAGTTCCACGGGGTAGTACAGCATTATCTGTTGTTTTGCCATCTGTTATTGACCCCTTAGCCCCCATCAACGATAAGCAGCAGGGAAAGCTGGCTACCCGGTGCGATGGGCTGGCTTAGTCCCTGTTTATAGACGCTGCGACCGTCGATGAGAATATCGATGTAGGGTGAAAAGTTGCCTTCTTTATCGTAGAGTTCTTCTTTAATTCGGGGGTAAGCAGCCACAATCGCGTCAATGCATTCCCCGACGGTATGGCCGTTAACCTCGGCATTTTTAATGCCGCCGGTAGCGTGCTGCAGGAACCACGGGAAGTTTACCTTGATGCTCATGGTGCTCCTCTCTACCGTTTCGCGGCGGTGGTTTCGCAAAGCCTGATATCGCCCCGGATGCCCATTTCCTTACCCACGATAATGATAACCCCAGCCAGTTCCGGAATGCTCTCGGTCTGCTGGAGGCCGCGCTCGATGTCAGCCGGGTCCTGAATAAGGTTCCCGATGGCGGTGGCGGCGGCATCGGCCAGGGTGGTATCCGGGGCAACGATGACGACGGCATCCGCCCGACCGTAGCTCAACGAGTGCCCGACCGTGCCCGATGAGGTGCAGATACCGACCGGAACGCCATCCCCGGCAACCTCGATGCCGATGGCCCCACTCAATGGCGAACTGCCGGCATAGACCCCGATGACCTTCGGGCTGAAGCTCCTCATGAAGATATCACCGCCGTTTTCCACGATTATCTCCGGGGAAAAGGCCAATAGCTCCCGGCCCACCGACTCGGCAATCGCGCCGGCGACTCCGGCCATTGGGCCGACTCCAGTCTTAAGAGCGGCATTAAGCATGGTAGCTATAATTTGCGGGGCGTTGGGATCGGGGGGTAGGGGATTGGTTGCAGTCGTAAAGTCGGGGTGGCGGCTAATGTAGCTTTCCAACATGTCGCGGTATTTATGGACCAGGCGCTGCGCCTTTCTCTTCAGGTTGCTACCAGCGGCAATATAGAGGTCGGTTTCCCTGACGGTTACGCCGCAGGAAACCAGCTTCGTCCCTTCCGTCCAGCGCCGGTAGTCTCTTGGCTCGTACATCGTCGGTTAAAAATGGAGTTCCATCGCCCGGGGCGGGCAGGCCGTCAGGCAGATGCCGCAGACCAGGCACTTCTCGTCGCGGAAACGTACCAAGCGCGTCGCCTGATCCAGCTCAAAGGCGTCGGCGGGGCAAATCGCCACGCACGCCCCGCAGTGAGTGCATCTAGCCTCGTTGCGGGTTACGTTCTGGCTGAGGGGTTGTATCCTGACACCGGCCTTGGCCAAGTACTTGAGGCCGCTTTCGAAGTCATCCTTCTTCCCCCGAATCTCCAAGACCATTAAGCCCTCGTCGTCGGGAGTAATGGAGGCCTTTAGGATATTAAAGTCGAGGTTGTGTTCCTTCACCAGGCGGCAGATGATAGGTTTATCGACCATACGCCGCGGAAAGTGCAGGACAATCCGTTTTGAATTTGCCATTCTATACCTGCCAGTAGTTTGCATCCCTAGTATTCTAAATATTATAATTACTGTGTCCGAAAAGCAAGTAACCGGATTCGGAAACGCGAGCGCCTCCCGTTGCGGGGGCCAGGCAGCAGCTCTCATTTGGACTGTGCTGGTAGCTCGCTTGTTGATACAATGATTTGCTAAGATAACAGATACTGGTAGTGAGTAACTAGGTTTCGGGGATGAAGATGGGTAAGACGATTGCGGAAAAGATACTAAGTGCTAAATCGGGCAGTGAGGTCCGGGCGGGTGATATCGCCATCGCCCGGGTTGACCTTGCCTTCGTGCAGGATACCACCGGGCCGCTGACGGTACGGCAGTTCCGCGCTGCTGGTTTTAAGAAACTGGCGGATGGGGTTGGGGTGGTGCTCTTCATCGACCACGCCGCGCCCAGCCCTAACAAGGAACTTTCCAACGACCACCTGCTCTTGAGGGGGTTTGCCAGCGAGACCGGTGCCATTCTGTCGGAGGCTGGTGACGGGGTCTGTCACCAAATCGTGGCTGAGTCCCTGGCGCGTCCGGGCGACCTCATTGTCGGTGCCGATTCTCATACCGTAACTGCCGGGGGGCTGGGGGCCTTTGCTTGCGGCATGGGCTCAACCGACGTGGCAGTGGCGATGGCGTTAGGCAAGACCTGGCTCCGGGTTCCCGAGACGATTCGAGTCGTCCTCAGCGGTGATTTTAAACCAGGCGTCTTTGCTAAGGACCTGATTCTGCATCTAATCGGCTTAATCAGTGCCGATGGGGCCACTTACAAGGCCTTGGAGTTTGGTGGCGAGGGGACGTCAAGGCTGAGCATCCCGGCGCGGCTGACAATCGCCAACATGGCGGTGGAATGTGGCGCCAAGGCAGGGCTGTTCCCCAGTGATGAGCGGACTCAAGATTATCTCCAGGCGCAGGGACGGGGCGAATCCTACCGGCCGCTCGCGGCTGATGCCGATGCCGATTACGAGCAGGTGATTGAAATTGATTTGGCGGCGCTGGAGCCGATGGTCTCCCGGCCGCACACGGTGGATAATACCATGCCGGTTCGGGAGCTTAAGGGGACTAAGATCGATCAGGTCGTTATCGGCACCTGCACCGGCGGGCGTCTTGATGACCTTGAGGTTGCCGCTGGTATTCTGAAGGGGTGCCAGCGTTATCCGCAGACCCGCTTGGTGGTGGCTCCGGCCTCACGGGCGATTTTGCTGGCAGCTATCAAGGCTGGTTATATTACAACCCTGTTGGAGGCGGGGGCTATTATTCTGCCGCCGGGCTGTGGACCCTGTCTCGGGCTGCATCAGGGGGCGTTGGGGAACGCCGAGGTCTGCCTCTCTACGGCTAATCGTAACTTCAAGGGGCGGATGGGTAATCCGGAGGGATTTATCTATCTGGCCAGCGCTGCTACCGCCGCCGCCACTGCGATTACCGGTGAGATTACCGACCCCCGTTTTTTGTAAGGACTTCGTTGGGTAATTTATTGGTCGGAGCTTTGCGAAGACTTCGTCGAGTAATTTTTCGTAAAGACTTCGCTGGATGTTTTAAGGGAATTCGCTGAGCAATTTATGAAATTTGGCTTTCAGGAAAAGGAGCACAGCATGGGGCGGGCATTTAAATTCGGGGATGGCATCTCGACCGACCAGATAATACCGGGGCGGTATGCGCATCTGCGGAGCAATCTTCCCGAACTGGCCAAGCATGCCATGGAGGATGCCGACCCGGAATTCGTCACCAAGGTGCAACCGGGCGATTATATCGTCGCCGGGAGCAACTTCGGTCTGGGTTCCAGCCGGGAGCACGCCCCGCTGGTGATTAAGATGGTCGGTGTCCGGGCGGTGCTGGCCAAGTCAGTGGCCCGGATATTTTTCCGTAACGCCATCAACCTGGGTCTGCCGGTACTGCTGTGCGATACTGACCAGATTGCCGATGGTGACGAGCTTGAGATTGACCTTGAGGCCGGTTGCGTGACCGATAAGACCAGCGGCCGCCGGCTCACCTTCCATAAAATCCCCGATGTCATGCTCCGTATTCTGGGGGATGGCGGCCTGCTGCCCCATCTCGAGAAACACGGTGACTTTAGTTTGTAGCCTCCCCCCCCTTTCCCCGGAGAGGCTGAGAGGAGATACCCCTGATGGTTCACCAGATTACCCTCATCCCAGGTGATGGTATTGGCCCGGAGATTACCGAAGCCACCTGTCACGTCCTGGAAGCAACCGGAGTAGCTTTCCAGTGGGAGATTGCCCAGGTGGGTGAGGCTGCTCAGAAGGAGTGTGGCGAGCTGCTCCCCGAGGCGGTACTGAACTCAGTGCGTAAGAACCGGGTGGCTCTCAAGGGTCCGGCGACCACTCCGGTCGGCTCCGGTTTCCGTAGCGTTAACGTCGGGCTGCGCAAGAGCCTGGAGCTTTATGCCTGCGTCCGTCCCGCCAAGGTCTACCCCGGGGCGCCGTCGCTTTACAGCGACGTTGATCTGGTGGTTGTGCGGGAAAATATGGAGGACCTCTACAGCGGTATCGAGTTCGAGCGGGGAACACCGGAGACGGCGAAGCTGATTGACTTGGTCGCTGCAACCCGAGGAGATAAAATCGGTAGCGACAGCGGCATTAGCCTCAAGGTCATCTCCGAAGCCGGCACCCGCCGCATCGTGAGATTTGCCTTCGAGTACGCCCGCAAGCACGGCCGGGGCAAGGTGACGGCGGTACATAAGGCCAACATCATGAAGTTCTCCGACGGCCTGTTCCTGGCGGTGGCCCGTGAGGTGGCCCGAGGCTATCCCGATATTGAGTTTGATGACCGAATCGTGGATAATATGAATATGCAGCTGGTGCAGAAGCCGCAGCTGTATGACGTGATTGTGTGCCCCAACCTCTACGGTGATCTTCTCTCCGATCTCTGTGCCGGACTGGTCGGTGGTTTGGGGTTGGCGCCGGGGGCTAATCTGAATGACGAACTGGCGGTTTTCGAGGCGACCCATGGGAGCGCCCCCAAATATGCCGGTCTGAATAAAGTGAACCCGATGTCGATGATGCTCTCCGGGGTGATGATGCTCCGACATATCGGCGAGGTCACCGCCGCTGATCGCCTGGAGGGTGCTATCGCCCGGGTAATTGCGGAGGGCAAGAGCGTAACCTATGACTTAAAACCGGGGAGAGCTGAGGAGGCGGTCGGCACCTCTCAGGTGGCCGATGCCGTCATCGCGGCCCTTTCCGTTTAAAATATGCGCCGGATACGGCGTTTCAGTTTAGTTTAGCGCGCTGAAGAGAAAGGCCGGCGCGCCGAAACGTTTCTGAAATCCGGCCGCGGTATCAGGAGGAAAATTGAATATGGGTAAAATTTACATTATCGATGTCACCAATCGAGACGGCGTCCAGACGGCCCGACTGGGGCTTTCTAAGATAGAGAAAACGCTAATCAACATCTACCTCAATGATATGGGTATCTTCCAGTCGGAGGCTGGCTTCCCGACTACACGTCACGAATCGCTGTATTTACAAGCCAACTTGGAACTGGCAGAGATGGGGGTTATCCAGCCGCTACGTCTTGAGGGCTGGGTCCGGGCTATTGCTGGCGATATTGAGACTACCTACAAGCTGGTGCCCAACATCAAGCACCTGGCGCTATCAATCTCGACCTCGGATCAGATGATTGAGGGTAAGTTCAAGGGTAAGAAGGACCGTGACGATGTCATCCAGATGATGACCGAGGCGGTTGATGCTGCCAGGGCACACGGGGCCGAGAGCATCAGTGTCAACGCTGAGGATGCCCCGCGTACCGACCTGAACTACCTGATCGAGTTTGCCATCGCGGGTAGGGAGCATGGCGCCGACCGCTTCCGCTACTGTGACACCCTGGGTTATGATAATCCCTTCACCATCTACGACACGGCCAAGCGGCTGGCCGAGGAGGTTAAGACTCCCATCGAGCTGCACTGTCACGGCGACCTGGGAATGGCGGTGGCCAACTCCCTAGCGGGGGCCAAGGGGGTTATCGACGGCGGTCAGGATGCCTACATTAATACCACTATCAACGCCATTGGGGAGCGGGCTGGTAATGCTGATTTGGTGGCGACGGTGCTGGCGGTAACCAAGTCGAAGGGTTTCGCCGATAAATACCAGTTGGGCAACCCCATCGACCTTTCCATGGCCTGGAAGATTGCTCAGTTTGCCAGCTATGCCTTTGACGTGCCGATTCCCATTAACCAGCCTGGCGTCGGGGCTAACGCCTTCGCCCACTCCTCCGGTATCCACGCCGACGGCGTGCTCAAGGACCCGGAGAACTATGAGCTCTACAACTACGAGGAATTGGGCCGGGGCGAGCCGGAGTTCGTCGATACTGGTCGCGAGGTTATCACCGGGCAGTACAGCGGCATCTCCGGTTTCCGCCATGTCATGAACAAGATTGCCGGCGAATCTTCGATATCATTTGCCAGCGCCGAGGAGGCCTATCGGGTGCTGGAGCTGGTGCGTTATGCTAACGTAGAATCGCATAAGCCACTGGTCGAGGACGAACTGCTGTTCATCGCCAAGTACCCCGATATTGCTAAGAAACTACTGACAATGCGGCCGCTGGATTATTAGGCGGCCATTTGACTTGGCGTGAGCCAGGCCATATAATCAAGACCTGAAACGGCCGCCGGTTACTGCCGGCGGCCACCTCTATCCGCAACGGGAACGGGCTCGTAGCTCAGCGGCAGAGCGGGCGGCTCATAACCGCTTGGTCGCAGGTTCGAATCCTGCCGAGCCCACCACTTTTCAAGGCTAAATTCACCTTCTCGTTTGCCCGTGCTTTTGCCATGTAGTTGGTTTGCTTAACTTTTTGCCTAAATCTTGCCATCGTTTGCCTCCTCGATTCGCCCTATTTGGGGGTATTTTTTATCGTTGTAGAAGGGGTTCTCAAAGGGTTATTTGTCGAATCGCCCTGAGTTCCGCAAGTTCTTTTTGGCACTTGCGATAGTTAAACACTGTAATTTCAGGCCCCTTTTTTCCGAATATCAATTCTTGTCGTAAACCATTAAGCACTGTAACGCCTTCTGGGGTTCGTTGGGGTGGGGTTGAGACTAGTGATGCCCAAAAAAAATTATTATGATATTAAGCGGACTGATTATACGCTGAGAGAGTAATTAATCAACGTACCATAATGCAACATTTGATGTTGATTAATAGCGATGGTAAAATCCGGTCAATCAGGTTAGAAAATGATCGATATTAACTGGATTAAAGTAAACGTTAGGTTTTTCGCAAATCTCAGAGATGTTTTCGATAGCCACGAAGTGGAAATCAGGATGGAGATTGGCGGTACGATAAGGGATTTGTTGGAACTAGTAGGTAGTTCAAACAAACGCCGTCAAGCCCTTTTTGAACAGCCTGGGCAATTGAAGCCTTACATCAAGATCTTGAGAAATGGACGTAATATTGACTTTCTTAAAGGTATGGACACGCAATTGACAGACGGGGATATACTATCTATATTCCCTCCGCTAGGAGGGGGTTAAATGTATCATTGGGGGGGTAACTAATCTCTATAAGGCGTATATAAGGAGGTTATCAGATGAAAGGTTATGCCAATTCTATTGCCCGGGTTAACCTATTCTCGGGTGAAATTCGCTTTGAGGCCATCAAAGAAAAATGGGCTAGAGACTTTATCGGAGGTAGGGGCTACGGTGGCAGAATAATCTACGAAGAAGTGGATCCTTTAAGCGATCCCCTGGGGGCTAGTAACAAAATAGTTGTGGCCACTGGCCCGGTAGCGGGGTCTGGTTCCCCAGCGTCGGGAAGGACGATGATCGTAACCAAGTCTCCGCTTAATGGGACTCTCGCCTGCAGTAACGTAGGTGGTTTCTTCGGGGACGAGCTTAAAAAAGCTGGCTATGACATGGTTATCATCGAGGGGAAATCAGCAGTGCCTGTGTACCTCTGGATTAACGAGGGCAACATCGAGATCAAGAAAGCAAATCATATCTGGGGCAAGAAAGTATCTGAGGTTGAGCCCGTGATCAGGCAGGAAACCAATGATAAAGTCAGAATC
>Ga0272441_10004235_pt1 | contig 26347 bp, 17 predicted proteins | sample SSMProp6N_FD_193582 | JGI IMG/M metagenome (GOLD analysis project Ga0272441, IMG submission 193582) | Marine sediment archaeal communities from Little Sippewissett salt marsh, Falmouth, MA, United States - SSM-Prop-6N | ecosystem: Environmental > Aquatic > Marine > Wetlands > Sediment ... | reverse complement strand
ACGGCGTCGGCAACGTTCCGCGTGGGCGGGGTCGTGCCCATCGAGGGGCCGGCGGCCGACCCGACGCTCATGCCGCAGTTTCCCGGCGTCTCGGACACCGAGGACTGCAACCAATGGGAACCGGGCGTGACGATCGAACTGGACCGCATCCGCGACAAAGACGAGACGTACTGGGACACGTACCGTGGCACGCCGAAGGCGTTCGTCGGGCTGGCGGCGGGCCGGCGGATGTGGGCCAACCGGTTCGGCGACACGACGGCGATCCGGTTCATCGGCGGGTCGGACGAGGCGTATGCAGCGCAGGTGCGGGCGGCTCTGCGCGGGGGGCTGGACCCGGCGTCGCTCGGCCTGGTGCTGCACCCCGTGCGCGAGCGTGCCCAGGCGGCCGCCGGCCAAGCCATGGATTTCGGCCAGTTGTTTCTGGGTCTGAGTTTCTTTCTGATCGTGGCCGCCCTCATCCTGACGGGCCTCTTGTTTGCGTTCAGCGCCCAGCAGCGGGCCGCCGAAACGGGGACCCTGCTGGCGGTGGGGTACCGGCCGGGCCGCGTCCGCCGGCTGATGCTGGCCGAGGGAGGCGTGGTCGTGGCCTTGGGCGCAATCGTCGGGGCCGCCGGCGGCCTCGGGTACACGCGGCTCGTCCTGTACGGCCTCGGCACGGTGTGGCGGAGCGCCGTGGGAGCAAGCGACATCCGGTTCCACGCCAAACCGCTGACCGTAGCGGGCGGGGCGGCCGCCGGCATCCTGGTGGCCCTGGTCACGATTTGGCTGACGCTGCGCCGGCAGGCCCGTGCCCCGGCGCGCGAGCTCCTGGCCGCCGGGGCCGAGGCCGACCTCCGGCCGGCGGGCCGTGCGGCGGCCCGGCCGTGGATCGCCTGGTTCGGCGCAGGCGCCGCCGTTCTGAGCGCCGCCGTCCTGGTGGCGGCCGTGGGCCTTTCCGGCACCGGCGGGGCGGTTGGTGCGTTCTTCGGGGCCGGGGCCTTGCTGCTTGTGGCGGGTCTGGCCGCCACGTGGGCCGTCCTGGGTCGCCTGGCCCGGACGAACGCAGGTAGGCTCGGCGGAGGCGTGGTCCTGTCGGCCCGCGGCCTGGGCCTGCGCAACGCCACGCGGCGGCGGGGGCGGAGCCTGGCCACGGTCGCCCTCGTGGCCTTCGGGGCGTTCCTCGTCATCGCCGTCGGCGCGAACCGGAAGACGGGCGTGGCCGACCCCAGCCGGGCCGATAGCGGCACGGGCGGGTTCCGCCTGCTCGGCGAGACGACCGTTCCCGTCCACTACGACCTGCTAAGCCCGCGCGGCCTGAGCCACTTCGCCCTGCCGAAGGATCTGCCCGAGAAGATCACCTCCCTGGTGGCGATGCGGGTCCACGAGGGCGACGACGCCTCGTGCCTGAACCTGAACCGCGTGCAGAAGCCCCGGCTGGTAGGCGTGCCCACTGCCATCCTGGCCAAGCGCGGCGCCTTCACCTTTGCCGAGACCGCCGAGGACTCGGGCGAGGCCAGCCCGTGGACGCTGCTTGGCCGGCCGGCCGGCCCGGGTGTTATTCCGTCCGTCGGCGACGCCAACTCCGTCCAGTGGTCGCTCGGCAAGCGCGTCGGCGACACCCTGCCCTACACCGACGGGCGCGGTCAGGAAGTGGCTATCCGCATCGATGGCACGGTCGAGAACTCGATCCTCCAGGGGGCGCTCTTCATCGACGAAACCGCCTTCCGCGAGGCGTTCCCCGCCGAAACGGGGTACCGCCTGTTCCTCATCGACGTTCCGGCCGAGCACGCCGAGGCGGTCTCGGCCGTCCTCTCACGGCAACTGGCGGACGTGGGCCTTCAGATCACGCCAACGGCCCAGCGGCTGGCCGATCTCGGGGCCATGCAGAACACGTACCTGGCCATCTTCCAGACACTCGGGGGGCTGGGGCTCGTCTTGGGCAGCATCGGCCTGGGCGTAGTGGTCCTGCGGAACGTGCTGGAGCGACGCGGCGAACTGGCCCTGATGCGGGCGGTCGGCTGGCGGCAAGGGGGGCTCCACGGGCTCATTCTGACCGAACACTGGGGGCTCCTGGCTCTCGGGCTCGTGTGGGGCGTCCTGGCGGCCGGGCTGGCCGTGGCCCCCGTCCTGCTGGCCTCCGGGTCGCCCGTGCCGGTCCTGTGGCTGGCGGGCACGCTACTGGCGGTAGGCGGGAGCGGCCTGTTGTGGACGTACCTCGCAACGCGATTCGCCCTGCGGGGCCCGCTGCTCGCATCGTTGAGGAACGAGTAGGGCGTGCGTGGTTCGAGCCGGGTGCGGGAGTACCCGGTCACGTGCGTTCGCCGGTGGCACCTGCCACGGCGGACGAAAACGACCCGCCGCTCCCGCGGCGGGCTCGAACGGCATGCGTGCACGGCGAAGCGGCGCCGGCACTCGCATGGCCCTTCGGCTTGATTTCCCGCCTCCGCCCCCGTACCATTATCTGCCGACCGGGGCCAGGTCACCAGCATGGGGGTCTGGCCCTCTGTTTATGGGGCAGCCGATGCGCGTGTTCCTGTGGCGGGCGATACCGGTGGTCGTGGCGGCCGGGTTCATCCTGGCCATCGGGCTATGGGTATCGGGCACCCCGGATGGCGACATCGAGAAGCGTCTGCCGGAGAAGGGCCGGGGCGGCCCGAAGCCGTTCGCGGTGTCATGGCCGGGCGAGTTCCGGCCGGGCGACGGCAAGCCGGCGGACGTGTTCGCCGCTTGGCCCCACTTCCGCGGCCCGGACCGAAACGGCGTGGCGCCGGCCTCGCGGCCGTTGGCGCGGTCCTGGCCGGAGAGCGGACCGCCCGTCCTCTGGAAGGTGGCGATGGGCATCGGGTACGCCGCCCCGGCGGTGGCCAACGGCCGGGTTTACGTCCTGGACTACGACGAGTCGAAGAAGGCGGACGTGCTGCGGTGCCTCTCGCTCGAGGACGGGGCCGAACTGTGGCGCCGCGGATACAAGATTCCCATCGTCAGCGACCACGGCATCTCGCGGACCGTGCCGGCCGTTACGTACCGGCACGTCGTGACGATGGGCCCGAAGTGCCACGTCATGTGCTGCGACGCCGAAACCGGCGACTTCCGCTGGGGCATCGACCTCGTCAAGGCGTACGGGTCAACGGTGCCAAAGTGGTACGCCGGCCAGTGCCCGCTCATCGACATGGGCCGGGCCATCCTGGCGCCCGCCGGCAAAGACGTCCTGATGATGGCCGTCGAGTGCCAGACCGACGAAAACGCCCCCGGAACACCCAAAATCGTGTGGTCCACGCCCAACCCGCACGGCTGGAAGATGACCCACTCGTCGATCGTCCCGATGGAATACGCCGACCGGCGCATGTACCTGTACTGTGGCAGCGGAGGCGTGGTGGGCGTGGCCGCCGACGATGGCGAACAGCACAAGGCCGGCGACGTCCTCTGGGAAACCACCGACTGGCGCGTCAGTTTCGCCAACGTGCCCAGTCCGGTGGTCATCGGTAACGGGCATGTGCTGCTCGCCGGCGGGTACGGAGCGGGCAGCATGATGGTCCGCGTGATTCCGAAGGACGACGGCGGCCTGGACGTCAAAACGGTCTGGCGGCACGAGAAGAGCAAGCAGTTTGGCTCCGAACAGCAAACGCCCATCTTCTACGAAGGACACGTGTACGGCGTCCTCCCGAAGGAGGCCGGGGCCCTGGCCGAGCAACTCCTGTGCATGGACCTGACGGGAAGCCACGTGTGGGCCAGCGGCCGGGACTACCGATTCGGCCTCGGACCGTACATGATCGCCGACAACCTCATCTTTGCCATGGACGACGAGGGCGTCCTGACGATGGCCGAGGTCTCGTCGGAGGCGTTTAAGCCGCTCGCCACGGCCAAGGTGCTGAGCGAGGGGCACGAGACGTGGGCGCCGCTGGCGATTGCCGATGGCCGCCTTCTCGTCCGCGACCTCAAGGAAATGGTGTGCCTGGACGTACGCGCGCCGAAAGACAAGTGAGCCTAAACGTGACGACGCGTCATGCTGAGCGAGCGAAGCAAGCCAGGAACCTCGCCGTGGGTGGTGTTTGTCTGCCGTTCGGCGCGGCGAGGTCGTTCGGCCCTGCGGGCCTCAGGATGACCATCTGAACGGAGATGGCATGGCAAGCCAACGTGGCGGTCTGGGACCCGAGTTCACGTACGACCTGTCGGCCCTGAAACAGGTCGACCCGGCGTTGGTGCGTTTCCGCGAGGTTGCCTCCATCGCCACGGGCCTCGACATGCCGCGCGGTATTGCCCTGGACCCGTCCGGCCGGCTCCTGGTGGCCGGCGACGACGAGGTCCGCGTATTCGCATCCGGCAAGGCGGTGGCGGCATTCGCCACGGGCGGCGCCCCGCCGCTCTGCGTGGCCGCCGGGCCCGGGGGGGCCATCTACGTTGGCCTGAAAAACCGCGTGGTGGTCTTCGACGCCGCCGGCAAGCAAACGGCCGCCTGGAACCCCCTGGGCGACAAGGCGTACGTCACGGGCTTGGCGGCCACGGAGGGAAACGTCTTCGTGGCCGACGCGGGCAGCCGGGTCCTCTGGCGGTTCGATGCCTCGGGCAAGGTGCTCGGCCGCATCGGCGACAAGGACGAGGCGAAACACGCCGAGGGCCTCGTGATACCGAGCCCGTACTTCAGCGTGGCCCTGGGGCCCGAGGGCATGCTCTGGCTGACGAACCCCGGCCGCCGCCGCGTGGAGTGCTACACGTACGACGGGGCGTACCGGTTTGCGTGGGGCAAGGCCTCGATGCGAATTGCGGGGTTCTGCGGATGCTGTAACCCAACGCACCTGGCCATCGACGCCGCAGGCCGCTTCATCACGAGCGAGAAAGGCCTGGCGCGCGTCAAGGTCTACACCCGCGATGGCGAGTTCGCGTGCGTCGTGGCGCCGCCGACGGCATTCGCCGACGGCACGGCCGGCCTGGCGCTGGCCGTCGACTCAGGCGGCCGCGTCCTGGTCCTGGACCCGCACCGGCGGTCCGTCCGTCTCTTCGCCGAGAAGAAGGAAACCTGACCCGCCACAACGGGTTGGAGGAAGCGTATGACACCACGTAGCCCCAGCAACCGTCGGGCGTTCCTGTGCGGGCTGGTCCGCTGGCCGGTCCTGGCGGGCTTGGGCGCCCTGGGCGCCTATCTGGCCACACGCCGGGGCGATCCGGCCCGGGCAGCCGACCCGTGCATCAACCGGGGCCTGTGCCGCACCTGCCGCGCCCTGGGCACCTGCGCCCGGCCGCAGGCCCATCTGGCCCGCCGGGCCGGAGCACAAAGGCCGGGCGAACCGGCGTTTTGGCCTCAACCGACTAGCCGCTGCGCGGCGCGGAGCATCCCATGACCGAAGAGAACACGAACGAGTCGCCCTCGACCACCCGCCGCAACCTGCTCCGGCAGGGCGGCCTGGCGGTCGGCCTCGCGGCCGTCGGCGGCGTCAGCCTGGCAGCCGGCCTGCGCGGGCGCAGCGATGGGACCGTCTGGCAAATCGACCCCGACAAGTGCATCCAGTGCCAGAACTGTGCCACCAAGTGCGTGCTGGAACCGTCGGCCGTCAAGTGCGTCCACAACCACGCCCTGTGCGGGTACTGCGACCTGTGCTTCGGGTACTTCGCGCCGGGGTTCGAGCCCACGACGGGCATCGAGCGGCCCCCGGCCGAGGACCAGTTGTGCCCCACCGGGGCCATCCATCGCCGATGGATCGAGGGACCCCACTACGAGTACACCGTGGACGAGGCCCTTTGCATCGGCTGCGCCAAGTGCATCAAGGGATGCAACAACTTCGGCAACGGGTCGCTGTTCCTCCAGGTGATGCACGACCGGTGCGTCAACTGCAACGAGTGCTCCATCGCGGCGGCGTGCCCGGCCGACGCCTTCCGGCGCGTGCCGGCCAGCCATCCCTATCTCCTGAAAGGCGAGGACCACCCGGCTTGAACGCCCGCGCCCCCCTGCTAATCCTGACGGCGACCCTCGTAGGGGTCCTGGCGTCCCTGGCGCCTGCGGCCGAGCGGTTTGCGCTACCCGAGTTCAAGGCCGGGTACGAGCGTCCCACGCTCGAGGTGCCCGACCCGCGGGCCGACGCCCTGAACGGCGTGGACCTGGCCGTCCTGGCAGCGGCCCTGGTGCTGGCCTCGTACCTGGCCCTGAAGGTGCGGTCGCGGCGGTGGCTGTGGCTGGTCATGGTTGGCTCGCTGGTATACTTCGGCCTGTGGCGAGGCGGGTGCGTGTGCGCCATCGGGGCGATCCAGAACGTGACGCTGGGCCTTTCCGACGCGTCATATGCCGTGCCGCTCGTCGTCATCGGGTTTTTCCTGCTGCCGCTCGTCGCGGCGCTTCTGGCGGGGCGAACGTTTTGCGCCGCGGTGTGCCCGCTGGGGGCCATCCAGGATCTCGTGGCCGTCCGGCCCATCCGGGTGCCCCGTTGGCTCGACCACGGCCTCGGCCTGCTGGCGTACGTATACCTTGGGGCGGCGGTGCTGTTCGCCGCCACGGGGGCGGCGTTCATCATTTGCGAGTACGACCCGTTCGTAGCGGTATTCCGGCTGATTCCACTGGGCCGGAGCGCGAGTATCATGGACGCCTTTCCGGGCAGTCTGGGCATGCTGATCCTGGCCGGCGTGTTCCTGCTGGTGGGCGTGTTCATTGCCCGGCCGTACTGCCGGTGGCTATGCCCATACGGGGCCCTGCTGCGGGTGGTTTCGCGATTTTCGTGGAAGCACGTGACGATTACGCCGGACGAGTGCATCCAGTGCCGCCTGTGCGAGGACTCGTGCCCGTTCGGCGCCATCCAGAAGCCGAACGCGGACAGTCGGGCGCCCGACCGGTCCATCGGCCGGCGCCGCCTGGCCCTGCTCCTGGTCCTGGTGCCCGCGCTGCTTGTCGGCGGCGCCGTGGGAGGCCGGGCGCTCGGCCCCGCCATGGCCCGCGTCCACCACACCGTCCGGCAGGCCGACCGGGTCCGCCTTGAAGAGGTCGGCCGCGTCGAGGGCACCGAAGACATCAGCGACGCCTTCTACCACACGCAGCGGCCCAAGGACGAACTGTACGCCGAGGCCGAGACCGTTGTCGCCTCGTTCAGGACGGGTGGCCTGTTGCTCGGCCTCTGGGTAGGGCTCGTCGTCGGCGCCAAACTCATCCACCTGAGCATCTACCGCAAGCGGACCGATTACACGCCCGACCGGGCCACGTGCCTCTCGTGCGGACGATGCTTTGCTTACTGCCCGGTGGAACAACAACGACGTAAGGCCGCGGGTAGCGGCCACAGTTAGCCGCCGGGCCTGCCCGGCGCGTCGTCGTGCACACGAACATCGCGACGCAGAAGCGCATGACGGAATCGACCGACAACCCGCAAGACGCCCGGGTCGCCCGGGCACGCTACCAGGCAGCGCTGGCAACGGCGATCGTGGCGGGCGTCGTCTGCGCGGTCGTGGCGGCGACCCTGGCCGTGTCCACGCGGCACCTGCTCCAGACGGGCGAGCACTTCTCGGCCAGCGAAGAGATCGCCGGCCTCCGCAACGAGTACCTGAACGCCACGGACCCCGACACCCGTGCCACGATAGCCAAGTCCATCCGCACGCGCGACCTTGTGCTGCGGCGCGACTACTTCGGCTGGCTCAGGTTTACGCGCGTCGGCGGGGTTCTGCTTACCCTGGCGGTCGTTGTGTGCCTGGTGGCAGCCAAGGCGGCGGTAACGATGCGGCGCCGGTTGCCGCACCCGCCGCGGGCAGAGCAGCACGGCCCGCCGGACGTCACGGCCCCGGTCGCCCGGTGGACCGTGGTCGGCCTGCTGGCGGCCCTGGTCGCCGTGGGCGTCTTCGTGTACGCCATGACGGGCGAGGGGTTTCGCGCCGAGCCGCCCCCCGAAGGCGCCGGCGTGGGCACCGCCGTCGGGCCACCGCCCCCTTACGAGGAAACCCTCAAACACTGGCCGCGATTCCGCGGACCCGACGGCAACGGCCACTGCCGCTACACCAACATCCCGACCACCTGGGACGGCAAGGCGGGCACGAACGTCGCCTGGAAGGTGCCGGTGCCGCTGCCGGGGCCGAACTCGCCCATCGTCTGGGGCCAGCGCGTCTTTCTGATCGGCGCGGGTAAGCAGAAACGCGAGATCTACGCCTTCGACGCCACCACCGGCAAGCCCCTCTGGACCCGGCCTGTCGGCACGCCCGCCGGCAGCATGACCGAACCCCCCGATGTCCTCGAAGACACCGGGTTTGCCGCCTCCACCGGCGCCACCGACGGCCGGTACGTCTGCGCCGTCTTCGCCAACGCCGACGTCGGGTGTTTCACCGTGGACGGCAAGGAGGTCTGGCTCCGCAACCTGGGCCGGTTCAAGAACATGTACGGCTTCGCCGCGTCGCTCCTGATATACCGCGACACGCTGCTGGTGCAGGTGGACCAGGGCACCCCGGACCAGGGCCAGTCGTCCCTGATGGCGTTGGACCTTCGGACCGGGCGCACCGCCTGGCAAACGCGCCGGCCGGTCGGAGCCTCCTGGGCCACACCCGTCATCGCGCGGACCGAGAAACGCCTCGAACTCGTCACCTGCTCCAACCCCCTGGTCATCGCCTACAACCCGGACAACGGCAAGGAGTACTGGCAGGCGGACCTGCTGGCCGGCGACGTCGCCCCATCGCCCGTCTGGCACGACAACATGGCGTTTACCGCGAACACGGGCACACAGTTGACAGCCATTCCGCTGGGCGGCAGCGGCACACTCACCGACGACCACTTCGCCTGGACCGGCGAGGACGGGTTGCCGGACATCGTGTCGCCGATGACCGACGGCAAGATCGTTCTTCTCTGCACCACGGACGGCTTTCTGTCGGCCTACGCCGTGACCGACGGCAAACTGCTCTGGCAACACGAGCTCGAAACCGCCGTCTTCGCCAGCCCCAGCCTTGTGGGCGACACCGTGTACCTACTCGACGGCAAGGGGATCATGCACCTCGTGACCACCGAAGGCGGATTCAAGGAGGTGGGCCAGGCCACGCTTGGCGAAAGTGCACGGGCCTCCCCGGCCTTTACCGACGGGCGTATTTACCTGCGCGGCAACAAGCACCTGTACGGCATAAGCGCGACGAACGAGGCCTCGGCCCCGGCGCCACACGGTACCCAATGACCGACATCGACCTGCAACCCGTTGACGACGCCATCGCCCGGATCGGGCGCAGCCCCGAGGCCACCATCCCCCTGCTCCAGGCGGTCCAGAAGGCCTACCGGCACTTGCCTGAAGCGGCCCTGCGGCGTCTCGCCGAGCAGACCGACATCACGGCCTCGCGTATTGAGGGCGTGGCGTCGTTCTACTCCCAGTTCCGCCGCCGGCCCATGGGCGAGCACCTCATCGCCGTCTGCCACGGCACGGCCTGCCACGTCAAGGGCGCCGGTGTTCTGCACGAGGCGATTGAGCGGCACCTGGGGATCCCGGCCGACGACGACACCGACCCCGACCGCCGGTTCACCATCACGAAGGTCGCCTGCCTGGGCTGTTGCACGCTGGCGCCGGTGTTGCAGATTGATGGCGTGACGTTCGGCCACATGACGCCCGACCGCGTGCCGGGCATGATCGAGGAATTTCTCGAACTGGCGCGCACCGGCGGCCTGCATCCCGCAGAGGCGGCGTTTGCCGAGGCCCCGGCGGGCGCGGGCGAAATCCGCGTCGGCCTCGGGTCCTGCTGCATGGCCCGCGGCAGCGCGACCGTCCAGCAGGCCCTTCTCCAGGCCATCCACGACGCCGGCGCCGGGGCCGTCGTCAAACGGGTCGGCTGCGTCGGCATGTGCCACCAGACGCCGCTCGTGGAAGTGCTGTCGCCGGACGGTTCGCGCGGCCTGTACGCCCAGGTCCAGGCCGAGGACGCCAACGACATCGTGTTGAAACACTTCCCGCCACAGCGTCTGACGGACCGTTTGCGGGTCCGCGCCACGCGCGGGCTCGACGCCCTCCTGACAGGGCTCCACATGCGGCCGGCCGACCGGGCTCGGCTCGACGAGGCCGACGCTCCCGTCGCGGCATTCCTGGGCCGGCAGCGGCACATCGCCACCGAACATTGCGGGCACATCGACCCGACCAACCTCCAGGAGTACATCGCCCGCGACGGGTTCAAGGCTCTGGAGGCCTGCCTGGCCGAGCGGTCGCCCGACGAAATCATCGCCACGGTCCGGGCGGCGGGCCTCCGCGGCCGCGGCGGGGCGGGGTTCCCGACCGGCGACAAGTGGCAGCGGGTCCGCGACGCCGACGGCACGCCCAAGACCATCGTCATGAACGGCGACGAGGGCGACCCCGGCGCCTTTATGGACCGCATGATGCTCGAGTCGTATCCGTACCGGATCCTGGAAGGCATGGCCATCGCCGCCACGGCCGTCGGGGCCGAAGACGGCGTTCTCTACATCCGGGCCGAGTATCCCCTGGCCGTCGAGCGCGTGGCCGAAGCCATCCGCCTGATGGAAGACGCCGGGTACCTGGGCGACGACATCCTCGGTACGGGCCACCGGCTGCACCTCAGGATCATGCAGGGGGCAGGCGCGTTCGTGTGCGGCGAGGAAACGGCCCTCCTGGAATCGATCATGGGTCGCCGCGGCATGCCGCGGTTCCGCCCGCCCTATCCCGCCAACGCGGGCCTCTGGGGCAAGCCGACGCTCGTCAACAACGTCGAAACATACGCCCTGGTGCCGTGGATCCTCCGCAACGGCGCCGACGCCTTTGCGGCGCTCGGCACCGAGCGAAGCAAGGGCACGAAGGTCTTTGCGATGGCCGGCAAGGTTGAACGCGTGGGCCTGATCGAAGTGCCGATGGGCGTGACGGTGCGGCAGTGCGTCGAGGAAATCGGAGGCGGCGTGGCGGGCGGCCGGCGCTTCAAGGCCGTCCAGATAGGCGGTCCCTCCGGCGGCTGCGTCCCCGAGCGTCTGGCCGACGTGCCTGTCGACTACGAGGCCCTGATCGACGTCGGCGCCATGATGGGGTCGGGCGGCTTGGTCGTCCTGGACGATACCGACTGCATGGTCGACATTGCCCGCTACTTCCTTTCGTTCACGCAGGACCAGTCGTGCGGCCGATGCACGCCCTGCCGCGTCGGCACCCGACGGATGCTCGACATCCTGGAGCGCCTCTGCGAGGGCGAGGGCCGAAACGGCGACCTCGAAGAACTGGAGTCGCTCGCCCACTACATCAAGCGGGCAAGTCTGTGCGGCCTCGGAAAGACCGCCCCGAACCCGGTCCTTTCAACGCTCAAGTACTTCCGCGACGAGTACGAGGCCCACATCGAGGGCCGGTGCCCCGCGGGGCGGTGCAAGGCCCTCATCACCTACACCATTACCGAGGACTGCATCGGCTGCACGCGCTGCGCCCAGCACTGCCCGACCGAGGCCATCGCCATGCGACCGTACGAGCAGCACGAAATCGACCCGGAGAAGTGCGTCCGCTGCGACACCTGCCGCCAAGTCTGCCCGGTCGACGCCGTTGAAGTTCGTTGACGTTTCGGTTTCACCGCAGAGAGCGCAGAGAACGCAGAGAACGACGGGAAGGAGATAAACGGCAGTGAAGCAGAAGAGAAAATGGCGAAGACAAGGATGAGATAGAAATAGAGAGAACACGGAGAACGGCAACGGCGGGGCGCACCGATGAGACGCAATCTGAACGAGATAACCGAGACGATCATCGGCGCCGCCATTGAGGTCCATCGGGCGCTTGGGCCGGGACTCCTCGAATCGGCCTACGAGGCGTGCCTGGCCTACGAACTCGTCGAGCGAGGCGTGAAGGTCGAACGACAGAAGGAACTGCCCCTGAGATATCGGGAGGTCGATCTCGATTGCGGGTACCGGCTCGACCTCCTCGTGGAGGATGCCGTTGTTGTGGAGGTGAAGTCGGTGGACCGGTTGGAACCGATCCACGACGCACAAGTGCTCTCGTACCTGAGACTGTCCGGCAGACACCTGGGGCTGCTCATCAACTTCAACGTCAAGATGCTGAAGACAGGCATTAAGAGGCTCGCCCATGACCTGCATGAGTAAACACCGCACAGCCGTTCACCGTTGGGGCCCGCTGGCTCTCTTGTCTCTCTCCGCCCTTTCCCGCTGCCTGAACGGTTGCGGCTGCCGTTGCTCGACTCTCTTGTCCCTCTGTGTTCTCCGTCGTTGCCTTGCTGTATGTTCTTGCCGTTATCTCAATTCTTCCCTCTCTGCGTCCTCTGCGTTCTCTGCGGTGAAAAAGGTACTTCGTCGATGCCCGAACTGACCATAGACGGCCAACGCGTGACGGTGCCCGACGGCGCCACGGTACTCGATGCGGCCCGGGCGCTGGGCATCGCCATCCCCGCGCTCTGCCAGCGCGACGGCTTCGCGCCGAGCACCTCGTGCATGGTTTGCGTCGTCAAGGACGTGCGGTCCGGCCGGCTCATGCCGTCGTGTACGGCCCCGGCGACCGAGGGGATGGAGCTCGCGAGCGAAACCGACGAGGTCCACGCGGCACGCCGCCAAGCCCTGGAACTGCTCCTGTCGGACCATCCGGCCGACTGCCTCGGCCCATGCCAGACGGTCTGCCCGGCGGGGATGGCCATTCCCACGATGATCCGGCAGATTGCCGGCGGCGACGTCCGTGCCGCGGCCGCCACCGCCCGGGCCGCGCTCGTCCTGCCGGCAACGCTGGGCCGCATTTGCCCCGCCCCGTGCGAGAAGGGGTGCCGGCGCGGCCAGCACGACGCGTCCGTCGCCATCCGCCTGCTGCATCGCTACGCCGCCGACGCCGACCTGGCCGCCGGCGATGCCGACCTGCCGGCGTGCGGGCCGGCCACCGGCAAACGCGTGGCCGTCGTCGGGGCCGGGCCGGCAGGCCTTGCCGCCGCCTGGCACCTGCGGTTGGCCGGCCACGACGTCACGGTCCACGACGACCACGACGCCGCAGGCGGCAGTCTGCGGTACGCCGTGGACGCCGACGCCCACGTGCCGCCCGAGGTACTCGACGCCGAGGTGGCGCTCATCGAGCGGCTCGGCGTGGCCTTCCGCCTGGGCACGCAGGTTGGGCGCGACGTGGCTCTTGACGACCTCGTGCGCGCGTTCGGCGCCGTCCTCGTGGCCGGCGGAGCCCTTGAGGCCGCACCGGCCGGCCCCCTGGGGCTGCCCACGGCCAAGAACGGCCTGGCGGTGGACCGGTCGACGTACCAGACGCCGACGGCGGGGGTGTTCGCGGCGGGCGATGCCGTCCGTCCGCAGAAGATGGCCGTCCGCGCGGTTGCCGACGGGGCAGCCGCGGCCTTCTGCATCCACCAGTACCTGTCGAACGAGCCGGTTGCAGCGCCCGGCCGACCGTTCACGACACGGCTGGGCCGTCCGGAGGCCGACGAACTGGCCGCCTTCGTCGCTACGGCGTCCGCCGACGGCCGGACGGTCCCCGCGGGCGGCGCCGCCGCCGGGTTCACCGAAGCCGAGGCCCGCCGCGAGGCTCCCCGGTGCCTGCACTGCGACTGCCGCGCCGCGGATACGTGCTTGCTGCGCCAATGGTCCGACCGGTACGGGGCTAAACCGGGCCGGCACACGGGCACGCGGCGGCGGGTTCGCATCGAGACCCGCCATCCCCACATCGTGTACGAATCCGCCAAGTGCATCTCGTGCGGCCTGTGCATCCAGGTATGCGAGCAGCGGCGGGAGCGGCTGGGGCTGGCGTTTGTCGGCCGCGGGTTCGACGTCCGGGTCGGCGTACCGTTCGACGACTCCATCGCGGACGGTCTGACCGAGGCGGCTGCGGCGTGTGCGGAGGCGTGCCCGACGGGGGCCATTGCGCTTAGGGATGAGGTGTAACAGGCTCGTTGGATTTCAGATTTGAGGCAGACCTTGGCGCGGTGTCCAGTCCCGGGCACCGCGCGGTGGGCAAGACAGCCCACCACGCTTCAACTTAGAGACGTTTGCGGCAGGCAAGACGGCCCACCGCGCGGAAACCGGGGCCCGGCAAGCCCTACCGCTCGACCCCGGCGAATCCGAGGTACTCATCCAACCAGTCGTCGGCCTTCAGGACGCTCTTGCGCTGCGCGAGGGCAAGGCGTTCGGCCCGTTTCTGGGCGGCGTTGAAAAGGCGCCACGTCAGCGGGCCGGCAACGTCCCGCGTCGTCCGGCCGTACCGTTTCCGCAGAAAGCCCGACGTGTGCGGCGCGTGCCGGGCCACCAGTTCGTCATTCAGACTGACGATGGCGCCGGCGGAGCCCGGGTCGCCCTGGCGTGCGGCGCGGCCGAAGAGTTGGCGGTCAATGCGTCCGGCCTCGTGCCGCTCGGTCGCGATGACGTGCAGGCCACCGAGGTCGGCCACGCCTTTGCCGAGTTTGATGTCGGTGCCGCGGCCAGCCATGTTGGTGGCTACGGTGATGCGGCCCATCTGGCCGGCGCCGGCCGTGACCTGGGCCTCCTCGGCGTGGCGGACGGCGTTCAGGACCTGGTGCTCCAGGCCCTGCTCGGTCAGGATGCGGCTGAGGCGTTCGCTCGCGCCGACGCTTCGCGTGCCGACGAGCACCGGGCGCCCGGCCTCGTGGGTCCGGCGAATCTCTTCCAGGATGGCGTGCCACTTCGCGTCTTCCGTCGCGTAAACGCGGTCGCGCAGGTGTTTGCGGATGCACGGCCGGTTCGTCGGGATGGTCACGACGGGCAGATGGTAGATTTGCCAGAACTCGCGCCAAGCCTCGGCCGCGGTGCCCGTCATGCCGCACAGGTGGCGATACAGCCGGAAGAACCGCTGGAAACTCAGCCGGGCGTACGTGTCTTTGGGCGGGTTCACGTCGAGGGCTTCCTTGGCCTCGACGGCCTGGTGCAGGCCGTCGCGCCATTCGCGGTCGGGCATGAGGCGGCCCGTGAACTCATCGACGATGACGACCTTCTCTTCCTGGACGATGTACTGCTTGTCGCACACGTAGAACGCGCGGGCCGTTAGGGCCTGGGTGACGAGTTCCTCGCGTCGCCGGGCGCCGGCCCACACCCCGCCGTACGCGGCCGCAACGTCCGTCAGGCGCTGCTTGCCGGCGGGCGTCAGGTCTACGTCGCGGAACCGTTCGCTGATGCGGTAATCGCGCCCGGGCTCCAGGCGCGAGGCCAGGTCCGCCGCCGTCTGAAACGCCTCCACCTGCTCGGGGTTCGGCGCCTCGCCGGAGATAATGAGCGGCGTAACGGCCTCGTCGATGAGCAGCGAGTCGGCTTCGTCGACGATGGCGGCGTGGAGACCCCGCTGAACCAGGCGGTCGGTGCCCCGGCCGGCGCCTTCCGTTATGTGAACCATCAGCGCCTCGGACAGGCTCTGGAGCCGCCCGAGCGCCAGCCGGTCGCGCAGGAAATCTGCCGTCACCTCCTTGTTCGTGCAATAGGTGATGTCGGCCTGGTAGGCGTCGCGGCGAGCGGCGGGGTCCATACCCTGCTCGATGGACGCCACCCGGAGCCCGCAGAACCCGTAAACGGCCTTCATCCATTCGGCGTCGCGGGCGGCCAGGTAATCGTTGTGCGTGACAACGTGGCACCCTTTGCCCCGCCATCCCGCGATGGTGGCCGGCAACGTGGCCGACAGGGTCTTGCCCTCGCCGGTGGCCATCTCGGCAATGCACCCGGCCTCGAGGGCCAAGGCGCACGCCACCTGGACACGGAACGCCGCGAGCCCGACCTGCCGGCGGGCCACCTCGCGCACCAAGGCAAAGCCCCTCTCCAGGTGCTCGGGCGTTTCCTTGCCGCAGCGAAACACCGCGTTCATGTCGGCGGCGGCGTCGCGGAGGTGGGCGTCGGAGAGGTCGCGATAAGCGGGTTCGAGGGCCAGCACCCGTGCCGCCCGCCGCATGAACCTCGACCGTCGCGGAACCGCCGCTTTCGCGATGCCGACGGCGGCGTCCCAGACGGCGTCCAGGCCGGAGGGCAACGGCTTGTCGGGCGTCCGACCGGCCAGCGTCCGCCACGTTGTGCTCGGCAGAATCGTCACGTCAGATCTGGAACCTCCGTTGCAGCGTCTGCAACAACACCCGCCAGACCTGAACGGCGATGGGTTTCCAGGGCGTGGTGAAGCGGATGACGACGCGTTGGCCGGCCAACAGGCGGAAGGTTGCCGCCTGATCGGGCCGGATGTGGATTTCGAAAACGCGTTCGGCCGTCCGGGTACCCGTTTCGTCGTCGGGCTGGGTGGCAATGGGCCCGCCGGCCGCAAAACCCAGGGCGGGCGAGGGCAACCGGTCCCGGCCGGCCGGCAGGAACTGCCTGACCCGGCCGGGCACCTCCAGGTCGGGCCGGCCGTCCACGCGCAGCATCACGCAGTCGGCGGCCTGCTCCTGGAGGAGGCCGGCCACGTTCTGTTCGCTCACGGCCCGGATCTTGAGGTCCTCGAGGGTGGCCACCAAGCCAATGGCCTGGCCTCGCGTAACATAGGCCCCCTGCAAGCGGTCGATGGTGGGCGAGATCCAGACGCCCGAGAGGGGCGCCCGGACGGTCAGGTCCGCCAGTTGCTGCTCGACGCGGGCGATTTTCCCGTCGGCGGCCTGGATCTGCTCGTCCATGATCTGGACGGCGGCGGGTTCCTCGCGCAGGGCGGCCCCGCGCCGGGCCACCAATTCGCGGCGTTTGGCCTGGAGTTCGCGGCGGTAGCTTTCCAGAGTGGGGTTGCGGCCCCGGAGCAGCGGCTCGCCCTCGGGCGACACGGCCGACCCGGAGGGCAGGAACGTTTCCAGGAATCCGTCGGCCCCCGCGTGGACCACTTTCATTTGCTCCGGCTCCACGACGCCTTCCACATATACGCGGTTGGGTGCAGGCACGAACCCGAGTCCCCCGGCGAGGGCGCCCGCGAAGCCAATCGTGGCCACCGCGGCGCGGGTCCGGGTCCGCATGAGTTCGCCGCTCGTCAGCAGGTAATGGACCCACTTGCCCAAGGGCACGAGGAGCCAGGCCACGATCGCCCCGGCGGCCAGCAACGCACCGACGAAGGGCAGGAAATCCGCCACGAACATCAGGATGGCCACCGAAATGAAACACCGGTACGCCGTCGAGGCCAGCGTGAAGAACAGAAGCCAGAACTTCTCGCCGCGCGTGTGCGACGGGTCGCGCGGATTTCGCACGCCGTACGCGTACTTCTTGACGAGGTAGAACACGTACTCCTTGCCGCGCTGGGCCAGGTTCGGCACCTCCACCAGGTCCGACAGGATGTAGTACCCGTCGTACCGGAGCAGCGGGTTGCCGTTAAAGAGCACGCTGGAAACGCTGGCGATGAACATGACGTTGTAGCAGATGGCGTGGAGGGTGCCCTCGCCGGTCTGCGACCAGATGATGGCCGCGACGGCGGCAACGCCGATCTCGACGATCATGCCGGCCATGCCGACAATGGCCCGGCGCCACTTGTTACGCAGGGCCCACGCGCTGGAGGCGTCGACGTACGGCAAGGGCGTGAACACGAGGAACATGACGCCCATGACGTGTACTTCGCCGCCACCGCCGCTGGTCGTTCCGAACTTCTTGCACGCAAACGCGTGGCCGAACTCGTGAAAGACCTTGACGAACAGGAAACTCAGGTACAGCAGGGGCAACCGCTCGGGCGACAGGATGTTGGAGGCCTGGTTCACGAGTTCGCCCGTTCGGCCGGCGATAAAGTACAGCGCCGTGGCCACGAACCCCAGCCACACCAAGCCGCCCCACCACGAAAAAACCGCGCCGAAGATCGGCAGGAACCGTTCCAGGAACCGGTCGGGGTCCAGGAGCGGAATCCGGATGAACAGGAGGTTCGTCAGGTACCCCTGGACCTCGCGGGTCACGCGTTTCTTGTAGCGCCGGAAGAGGCCCTCGGCGTCGGGGGGCACCTCGCCCATCAGCAGGTTCGAGGCGTAGAGCTGGCCGAGCAACTGGATGGCCTCGCCCTGGGTGGGAGCGGCGTCGCCGAGTTGCTCGTTACAGAGGTTCCAGACGTCGGCCACCGTTCGATGGGCATCGAGCATGGCCACGAACCGGTACGCCGCCTCGTTCAGCCGGAAAAACTGGTTGTTCGACGGGTCCTGAATAACGTGCCACATCTGGCCCCGATAGTGTTGCCGGTACGTCTGAAGCGTAGACCGCAGGCGCGGGCGAAGGCCGGCCACCCGGTACCACGATTCGCTGAATGTGGGGCGTTCAACGGGCATGACGACCTCAACCGAGCCGCCATCCTCAGATGGCGGGGACACCCGAATGGCGGCGCGAGCCTCGCGCCGCGCGGCAAGCAGCGCTACTCATGCAGGGCGCGGCGGGCAAGACGGCCCACCGCGCGCCTCCGCGCACTCGGACCGTCAAATCCAGAGTTTCATTCGCACCCAGCGGACGATCGGCCGCGTCCAGATCCACAGGTACCGCCGCCGGCCCACGTACACCTTTGCGACGCCCTCCATGCCGGCGAGCATCCGCGGGTCCAGTTTCTTCAAACGCACGCGTACCTTGTACACGTTCTCCTGTTTCTCGATCTGGGCCACGGGTGTAATCCGCTCAATCACAAAGGGGAAGTGCCGGTCCGGAAAACCGGCGGTGGCGAGTTCGCCGTCCTGGCCCACCTCGAGGTCCGCGATGTCCTCCTCGGCCACGTTCACCTCGGCCCGGAGGGCCTCGAGCGGCGCCACCTCGAACAGGACATCGCCGGTCTTGACGGGCGCCCCGAGGCGTTTTTTGAGGTCGCCGCTCACCACGCGGCCCGTCAGGGGCGACACGATGCGAGCCTGGCTAATCTTGTACTCGAACAGGTCGATGCGTGCCCCCACCTGCTCGGCCTGGGCCTCGGCAATCTGGACCTCGACGGTCTTGAAATCGCGCCGGGCGGCGGCGGCCTGCTTCAGGTACGACTGCCGCTCGGCCTTGGCCTCGGCGAGTTGCATCCGCAGGTCGGCCGTCTCGAGTGCCGCCAGCACCGTGTCGCCGCCCACCACCTCGTCGGGCGGTTCCACGTACACGGCCTCCAGGTATCCGTCGAACGGGGCCGGGACCACCTGCTGCTTGACCGGCTCCAGCACGAACGAGCCCTCTATGCGGTAGTCGCCCTTGAAGAAGATCGTGAACGCCAGGAACCCGCAGGCAATGATGACGGCGAGTTTGATCCAGGTGTGCCGGGGCCCGACGACCGTGGCGGCTCCCTGCCGCACCGCGTGCGCCAGCCGGGCGCCGAACCAGCGGTCATGCTCTTCCAGGTTCACGAGGCGCGGCGTTACGAGGTCGCAGGCCAGACGGAGCGACTCGACCTCGTCCACCGTAAAGGGCGCCTCCTCGCTCCGTTCGACCGTCAGGACCGCGACCGGCTCGCCGGCGTGGCGCAGGGGCAGGCTCAGGATTTGGCCGGCCCCGTGATGCCGGGCCACCTGGCCGGCCGCACGGGCCACGTACGTGGCCTGCGGCGGCTGCGGCGACAGAATCTCCACGTCCTGGTCCAGGCACTCCTCCATCGCCGCCTCGATATCCTGGACGAGTTTCATCTTGCGGCTGAACTTCTCGGTATGGCTGGTGGCGGCCAGATGCACGTACCGGCCTTTCAGGAACCCAACGCTGACCCGCTCGCACTGCCAGCGTGTGGCCATGTCGTTGCACAGGGCCATGGCCAGACCCTTGTACCGATCCTGGGCGTTGACGGCGGCGAGGGTTTCCATCGAGGCCCGCAGCCGCCGCAGGTCCGACTGACGCCGCTGCAACACCAACCGCATCTCGTACAGGCTAAGCAGGCCGACGGTGAGTTCGAGGCGTTCGCGGATGGCGGCCACGGCGTCGGCCTGGCGGGCCTCGACCAGGAACACCGCGATGCCCCGGACGGCCCGCTCGCCTCGAAGCGGCACCAGGAGCAGGTTCTGCCGGGCCGGCTGACCGTACAGCTCGTCCGGCCCATGGACGGGCCGGACGGCGGTCACGCCGTCGGCCATGGTTTTCGCACACGCCTCGGCCGCCTGCGCCAGCCAGACGGGGGCCTGGGCCCCTTGGGGCAAGCCGGGGTAGACGGCCAGGACTTCGGGCCCGCGTCCCTCGACGGCCCGCAGAATGGCCCCCGCCTGAGCGGGGCCAATCTGGCACTGGACCGCCAGCAGGTTCGCGAGAAACTGCTCGGGCGGGCCGTCGAACCGGCTCAGGCGGTCTACGACTTCGGCGGTCGTCAACCGCTCGGCCGGCTGGCCGGTACGTGCGTGAAGGCGTTCCATGGGCGTTGGCGCCTACGGCGAGGCGGTTACGGCGTCAGGTGGTGGTCCGACGCCGCTTGTTGACGTCCAGTTCGATCTCGCCGAACTGGTCCTCGTGCCGGCGGATGACCTGGCCCAGCGTCAGGGCCAGACGTTTGGCCATCGCGTAGTTCATGATGATCCGCTCGTTGGCCTGGAAGATGATTTCCGGGTTGCCCTGCTGGGCGGCCACCGGGTTGACGAGGTTCAGGCCGAAATAGAGCATGACCTCTTCGGCGGTGGCATCGGTCCGGAAGGCGTTCGCGTAACTGGTGTGGAGGTTCCGCTCGTCCAACCGGAGACGGACCTGCTGCTGTTGCGGCGCCCCGTCGGCCCCGGTAGGCTGCGGACCGCCCTGCAACTCGGCGCCGTCGGGCGGAAGGTCGGCCGGGGTATCGTCCGGTGCGCCGGCTTTGTCGGTGGCTACCATACGTTGCTCCTTACCTGTGCTGGTTGGTTCGGCCCCGCGGGCGGGGCACGTATCGGGTGTCGGGGACGGGACTCCGGCGGGAAATGGTCTCCCTACGTCACGGTATCCGTCCGGTGTCCGCTATGCAAGGTTCTTGTGGCATTTGGGCAAGGCCGCACCCCTCGCCGAGGCCCGGCCAGGCCCCGAGGCCGCCAAAAAGGGAATCGGCACTTCGGCCCCACCGCCTTTAGGTCGTGTCGGGCCGGGTGGCATGGCCCCCCGCTTCGACGCCAACTCTTGGCCGCGACCCGAAGGGCAGCGCTCCCCTTCGGGTCGCGCGCAGACGTCCCGGCGGCTTTGGCCGGAACCCCCCGCCGCCGCCGACCGTCTAAGAGAGCAACGGGTACCGTATTTCCGTGGTCAGGCAGGGCTGCGGCACGTATAAGCCAATGGAATCCATTGGGGGACCACCTCATGGCACGCGACGACCGACCCGCCGAACAGCCCGCCGTCCGGACCACCATCGTCGGAGGCCGCCCGCCCGGCCCCGGTAAGGCCGTCGGGCCCATTCCCCGCGGCATCGAGGTGCTCGTGAAGAAGGCGGCCGTCGACCCGGCGTTCAGGGAGCGACTGCTCGACGGCCGCGCCAAGGCCGCCGAGGATATCGGCCTTGCGCTGGACCCGGCCGAGGCCCTCATGCTGCGGGCGGCCCCGCGCCAGCAACTCGAAGCCATCATCGCCCGCACGAAGGTCCATCCGACCGTACGGTCGGCGTTTCTGGGCCGAGCCGCCGCCGTCATGCTGGTCGCCCTCGGCGCAGGGACGCTCGGTTGCGAGAAGGTCCCGGTAGTGGACGGGATTGCGCCTGACCGGCCGCCCGCCAAGCAGGTCGAGCCGCCGCCGGCCGCAGAAGAAGCGACGGAAAGCACGCCGCCCGAGGCCGAGCCCCTGCCCCGCGTCATCACAGGCATCCAGCCGGCGCCGCCCGCCACGGAGGAAGCGGCCAAGCGCACGCCGCCCGTGGCCGCACCGCAATCGCACGGCATGGCAGGCATCCAGCCGGCGGTGCCGGCCGAGGTGGTCGAGCCGCTTGTGCGGCCGGAGCGTATCGAGCCGACCGACGGCATCCGGCCCATGCGCCCGCCGGAGGCACCGCCCAAGGTCGAGCCGGCGCCGGACCCGAAGCCGCCGGCCCCCGCGCCGACAGGCATCCGGCCCGACCGGCCGCCTTCCGCGAAACCCGCGCCCGGACCCGGGGAGGAAGCCGCCTCGGCCGCACCCCGCGCCACGGCCGCCGACCCGATCCACTCGACCTCCACGTCCGACGCCGTGACGCGCGGCGTCCGCCCCGACCGGCCCATACCGAAACCACCCGCCACCGGGGCAACCGCCACGGCCGAGAAGCCCGCGCCCAAACCCGTGACCTCGCTGACGTTGCCCGCCGCCTGGACCGAGCAGGAAAGCCTCCGGTCCTTCGCCCGCGGCCTGAAGTACTTGGCCGGCAGGCTCTTGCCGAAGCACGCGTACACGTTCAAGGAAGGCAAGGACGGCCGCATTACCATCACCTGGAAAACCAAGGAGTACCGGCTGACGGTGCCCGCCAACAAGCCCGGCGATACGGAGATTCGCGACGTGACCGGCCCGGCCCCGGACGGCCTGATCCTGACCGTCTGGATGGAGAAAGAGCCAGGCCAGGCCGTCCGGCCGCAGACCCTGGACCATGCCGGCCACTGGCAGACGGACCTGAAACAGGTCCGTCTGCTGCCGCTCAAGACGAACCTGACGTACCATCTGGACTACGGCCCGAAAACGGCCAAGCACCTGGTGGCCACGTTCACGACGCCGCAACTCTGGTACCGCTACCACGCCATGCCCGAGCCCGGGAACGCCGTGACGCGCGGGGTGCGCCCGGACCGTCCGCCGACCACCAAGGGCATCCGCCCCGACCGCCCGTAACGAGGCTCACCCGATGGCCGACATCACACTCGTCAACCTGAACATGCTGTTCATGCGCTACGGCGAGGAGGTGGAACGCGAACGCCACGTGCCCCTCGGGTGCTTGTACCTGACGCGGGCCCTGGAGGACGCCGGCTTCGCGGTCGACTTCCGCGATTACCAGACCGCGACGTACGACGACCCGTTCGACCTCGGGAACTTTCTGGAGTTTCTGGCGGACCCCGCCCCGGTCATCGGCTTCTCGTGCATGGCGAACCTGCTGCCGTTCACGATCTATGCGATGCGGGCGGTGCGCGAGCGCTGGCCCGACCGCCGGCTCATCCTGGGCGGCGTGGGGCCCAAGGCCGTGGAGGAAAAGATCCTCGCGCGGTTCCCGTGGATCGAGATCGTGTCGCGCGGCGAGGGCGAGCGAAGCGCCCCGCTGCTGCTGGCCGCCCTCTCCAACGGCGGCGACCTCGCGAGCGTGCCCGGCGTCTCGTACCGCGACGCCTCGGGCGCCGTCCACCATAACCCCGAGCCGCCGCGCATCGCTGACCTCGACACCATCCCCTTCCCCGCGTTCGAGAAGGTGGACCTTGCCCAGTACGCCGGCTACGGCATGATGACCAGCCGCGGGTGCCCGTACAAGTGCACGTTCTGCTCGGTGGCCCCGGTGTGGAACCACGAGAGTTACTCGCGCAGCCCCGCGAACATCGTCGCCGAGATGGTCCACCTGAACCGCGAGGCCGGCGTCGACCTGTTCCTGTTCCAGGACGAGTTCTTCGTCTCGGGCAAGCGGCAGGTCATGGACTTCTGCCGGGAACTGCGCACGACGGGCCTTGACCTCGAGTGGAAGGCCTTCGGCCGCGTCAATCTCGTGGACGACGAGATGCTCCACGCCATGGCCGACGCCGGATGCCTGGAACTGCGGTTCGGCATCGAGTCGGGGTCGGACCCGGTGCTCGAGCGGATCAAGAAAGGGTTTACGGCCGCCGAGGCGCTCGACATCGTACCGCGGGCCGTCGACGTGTTCCCGCGCGTCGACACGTTTTACGTGTGGGGTTTCCCGTTCGAGACGCTCGAGGACTTCAACCAGAGCCTCCTGCAGATGGTGAGTTTCCGGATGATGGGGGCGCGGATCCTGCCGAGCCTCCTGTCGCTCTTGCCGCAGACCGAACTGTATCGCGAGTGGGCCCCCAAGGTGGCGCTCGAGTTCTGCCCGCACCTCTTTCCGGAGTTCGTGTTCACGGGGCACGAAGTGTGCCGGGGCGGCGACGTGGAGATCCCCGACCGGTACCGGGCGTACTTCGACCTGATCCTGGCAAACCCGGACATCTTCGCCGGGTTCTTCCACATCGACCTTGAGGACAACGTCCTGCCGAAGTTGGCGCTGCTGCGGCAGTTCGGCTTCTACCCGGCGCCCGAGGGCGAGGCCGAACCGACCGCGGACTCGTGCGGCGCCCACTCGCCCCGCATCGAGCCGCAGGAACTCGCCACCCGCACCGACCGCTGACGGGTGTCACCGGTCCCGGCACGCCGGGTGCCACTGGCGGCTTGTCCGCCAGTGCGTTCCGCCCGCCTCAACGCCGGGTGCGACGGCGGGGTCCGCTTGGCCGAGTATGCCACGCAGGCGCGGCCGTGCCACTCCCTCCGCACATCACCCTGCCCCAAACGCCTCCCCCACGATGCGCAGCGCCTCGCGTTTGTACCGGGCGGCGGCCTTGGGGTCGCCGCTGCGGCCGTGTCGAATCACGATGTACTTCTGAAGTTCGTACAGGAAGTAGAACACGCCCCGGACGCGTGCCTCCGGCGACGTGTCCCGCTCGCGCCCGTACCCCCGCCAAAACGCCGGCCGCGACATGCCGCAGTACTCGAGCACCGCGAACTCGATTTCCGGGTCGCCCCAGAGGGCCCGGTCCCAGTCGACGATGCCCGAGAGGCCGCCGCCCGGCCCGACGAGCAGGTTCTGGCCCCAGATGTCCATGTGCAGCAGGCTCGCCGCCACGGGCCGGTCGAAAACGGCGAGCCGCTCATCCAGCAGCCGCGTCAGGCGCTCGACGTCCGCCTGGCCGTAGTGCCCCACGCCCGCGCAGTCGGCCAGCAGGCTCGTCCACATGACGCGAAACGCCTGGGCCCACGTGGTCTGCGGCTCCATCGGGCGGTGGGCGCCCAGGTACCCGTATGCGTCGGCGGTAACGGCGTGGACCTGAGCCAGGCACCGGCCGGTTTCCTCGAGGATGCGGTTGGGGTCGCACGGGGGCCCGTCGGAGAGCGGTACGCCAGGCAGACGCTCCATCAGGAGCCAGTCGCGGGGCAGGATCTCGTGCGACTCATCGAACGCCACCACTTTGGCCACCGGCACGGCCGTCCGCTCGCGCAAGACGGCGTGCAGACCAGGCTCCTGCTTCATCATGCCGCGCTCGTAGAAACAGAAGACGGCGTCCGGCGACGGCGCGATGCGCAGCACCAGTTCCGCACCGTCCGCATGTACGAAGTAGGAGGTGTTGAACTTGCCCGTGCGGATGCGCTCGAACCGGGCGGGGCCGGCCAACGCCGGCCGGGCCCGGCGGACACAGGCTTCGAGTTGGTCCGCGGGGAATGGCGTCATGCTTGCCCCTGCCGTGAGCCGCGACCTCCGGTCGAGGCCCCCTGTGTCGAAAGGTCTTGCTCCCAGCCGTTTCGCGGCGTACAAGGGGGAAGACCGGTGCACCATAATCGGGGCGGCGGACAAGATCAATGCCGCGGCCCGATTCGGCGGCACCGGCCAACCCGAACCGACGTTTAACCTACCCCAAGCCCGCATAAGGAGAATGTAATGCGTATCGCCATCCTGCTTTCCGTCGTGGTGTCGGTTGCCCTTTTCGTTTCCGCCACATCCGCCCCCGCCGCCCAGTCACCGCTCAAGTGCCTCATCGTGGACGGCCAGAACAATCACAACTGGAAGGAAACCACGCCCATCATGAAGAAGATCCTGGAAGACTCGGGTGTCTTCACGGTCGACGTGGCCACCTCGCCCGACAAGAAAGCCGACATGAGCGGCTTTAAGCCCGACTTCGCCAAGTACGACGTCGTCCTCCTGAACTACAACGGCGCCTCCTGGTGCGACGCCGCGAACCAGGCGTTCCTCGACTACGTGAAGAACGGCGGCGGGGTCGTTGTCGTCCATGCCGCCGATAACTCCTTCGGCAACTGGCCGGAGTACAACGAGATCATCGGCCTCGGCGGATGGGGCGGCCGCAACGAGAAGTCCGGCCCGTACGTCTATTACAAGGACGGCAAGGTCGTCCGCGACACCAGCCCCGGCCGCGGCGGCAGCCACGGGCCCCAGTACCCCATCCAGATCGTCGTCCGCGAGCCCGATCACCCCGTCATGAAGGGTCTGCCCGCGAAGTTCATGCACTCGCAGGAGGAACTGTACCACAGCCTCCGCGGACCCGCGAAGAACCTGACCATCCTCGCGACCGCCCTCGCGGAAAAGGAGAAACGCGGCACCGGCCGGCATGAACCCGTCCTCATGACCATCGGCTGGGGCAAGGGACGCGTGTTCCACACCGTCCTCGGGCACGCCGGCACCCAGATGAAGAGCGTGGCGTTCATCGTGACGCTCCAGCGCGGTGCCGAGTGGGCCGCCACCGGCAAGGTTACCCAGAAGGTGCCGGCCGACATGCCCACCGCCGACGAGTCGAAGCGGCGGGAGTAGCTGCACGCCAATGACGGCACGACGAACGGCTTGCCCGACGGTGCGCCGGGTGCCACGGATTGCTTGCCAATCCGTGCCTGTACGAACGCCGGGTGCCACTGGCGGCCAGGGCGGCGAGTTGAACTTGTGTACCGCGCGGCGGGTGCGGAGACCCGCCGCGCTCCATTCGTCGGGGTGATCCC
>Ga0272441_10004234_pt1 | contig 26353 bp, 45 predicted proteins | sample SSMProp6N_FD_193582 | JGI IMG/M metagenome (GOLD analysis project Ga0272441, IMG submission 193582) | Marine sediment archaeal communities from Little Sippewissett salt marsh, Falmouth, MA, United States - SSM-Prop-6N | ecosystem: Environmental > Aquatic > Marine > Wetlands > Sediment ... | reverse complement strand
ATCCAAGGAAGTGTTGCGCAACCTCTTCGCCAAAATCCCACTCCTGATAAGAAGAAAGGGCGCAGTCATTAAGAAGCAACGCAAAGTCCGCGAAATCTGTTACCTCTCGTTTTTCCGACTTCCACTTCTTAAAGTATCTGGCCTTGCCATATTTTTTCTCCAAAACTTTTTGAATTTGGGCCGCGTTTTCAATGTGATCCAATACATTTTTACCGTCAAAGGCCACAGCACTCATTCCTAATTTACCGTTATTAAATTGGAACAAAACGATAGACGGCACTCCCTTTATTCTTTTATGTTCAACCATATAAACGTCACCATTTACCTCACCATTCGGATACTTTTCCTGCACCTCATCAAGACTCATCCCCCAGCGACTTTCTCCAAAGGTCACTTTTTGAGCATAATTTGATGGACAAGCACAAAACATGACGACGACTAAGATGATTGCCCGCATATCCTTCTCCCCTTAGCATGGACTATCAGCCTCCAGGATCCCAAACACCTGTGGACCTAAATCCGTATCAACGATTAAAGACTTCCACTTGTCACACACATATGTACTGGTCACGTTCTCATGACCTTCCACAAAACACAGATGTGTACAACCGTACACCCAGTGACTGAATGCACATGTCTCACATGATGCAATCATTTCCCTGCTATCAGTTTTCCGTAATTGTATACGTTCTTTAGACATTCCCTGATACTCACTTCCCGTCCTGAAAATGCCAAGACTTGGTTATTGTATATGTGCGCTCGCCTAGGGATACAGATCTGTTCCAAGACAAACTTCATTCCACGCAGGGTTAAGCGCCACAATCCAGATCCTCTGGAGCTTTGCTCCGTGAGACCCCAGTGCCTAAGCTTCGCATAATCTCCTCCTCTTACGTCTATAGATTTGATATCAACCCAATTCGTTCTTCCGACACGATAGAGGGTGATCAAGTTCTTAGCCATTTTCGGAGTTACTGGGCGTTTGTAAACTTTCACAAACTGTCCACAACACGGACAGATCGCTCCGTTATGCCTTTCCTTATTAAGAAAGGCACGACCTTCTTTGATGCTTTCCATCTGTTATGCCCTTTTTTTAGACTTTTTTCACAGAACGCGTGAAGAGAACGTCGTCACCAAGATCTACCTCGAAACGGTACAGGCAACCAAGCTCAAGGGGTGGGAGATTTTTATATACATCAGCCATGATGAGGCAGGTTTTGTGAGTCACGGCGTCTTCAATGACAACCTTAGCCCACAAGCCCTTATCAGACTTTTTCTCAAAGACATCGACGACAACACCCTCAATATCAAGAGCCATGTCATGAGTAGAGGGTGTATCCTTCGTAGCCCTTGAGACAGGATGCCCAGAGAAGTAATGTCCCACATGATTATACTCACGTGACAACCGCTCCTCCTCTGTCCAAGGGGGTTGCTTAATGTATTCTGGTTTTGGCTCCAAGAAATAACATTGCCCGTCACGACGACGATCCTTGACGAGAAGCCTGATGTTTCCGTAAAGCGTTGCTCGATCTTGCTCAAAACAATCACAGGCTCCAGAGGCAACAAGTGCCTCCAGTGGACCAGATCCTATAGTTGTCCTTTTCACAAGATCAGCAAAATCTGTGTATGGCTGATGATCAACTATGTTTTTTACAGCCACGTCACCAATCCCCTTCACAGCAGAAAGACCCCAGCGCACGGCTCCATCCTCCACCACAAACTCATCACGTGAATTATTGACGTGAGGAGGCAATAACTGAACTCCGTGGGCCCTGGCTTCCCTGGCATACCGAGACAAGACTTCCTGCACCTGACACTCAATCGTCAGAAGACTGGCAACAAAGTGTTTAGGGTAATAATGTTTCAGGAAAGCTGTGTGGTAGGTAATCATTGCATAAGCCGCAGCATGAGACTTATTGAATGAATAAGCCGCATGATGCCCAATAGCTTCAAAAATGCTTTCAGCAATCTCTTTGTCGACGTTGTTTTTCAAACATCCGTCAATAAAGACACGTCGCTGCTGACGCATTTCTGACTCAATCTTCTTACCCATGGCCCTTCGCAACAAATCGGCACCACCAAGGCTGTAGCCGGCAAGAATCTGAGCCGTCCTCATCACCTGCTCTTGGTAGACGATGGTGCCGTAAGTCTCTTCCAAGATCTCTTTGAGAGTAGGATGTGGATATTCAACAACAGAACGTCCATGCTTACGATGAATGAACTCATCAAGCATTCCTGACTCTTTTGGCCCTGGCCTATACAAAGCCACTGCGGCCACGATGTCCTCAAAAACATCAATCTCCAGGTCCTTACACATCTTCTCCATGCCGGGCGACTCAACCTGGAAGAGCCCCCATGTGTTACCAGCGCCAATCGTTTGCAAAACCTCCTCATCATTAGGCTGAAGCTCGCGCACATTGACGCCGACGCTCTTGGCGGTCATATCGATGACGTCCAGGGTCTTGACGCCAAGAAAGTCGAACTTTACAAGTCCGGCAGCCTCAACATCCTTCTTGTCGTACATCGTCAGGCCGTCTTTGGTCAGAGGCGTGTAATTCTCCAGGGGCCGGCGACCAATAACAACTCCACCTGCATGCTTTCCCGTTTGCCGACAACACCCAGTCAGCTTTCGCGCAACCTGCAAAACTCGTCCATAGGCTGCATCTGTCTTTGCTTTTTTTGTAAGCTCTGGAGCAAAGGTGAGAGCAAAGTCAAAAGAGTCCATGCTCTTTTCTTTTTCGGTCTTTGGTCTAAGATTCGACGGAATGATCTTTGTGTAATCATTAACCTCCGAAAAAGGAAGACCGAGAACCCTGGCCACATCTTTAATCGCTGATTTAGGGTTGAGAGTCATGTAAGTGGCAATCTGCCCAACACGCTCAGATCCGTATTTATGACGCACATACTCTATGACTCTCTTTCTTCCACCTTGAGCAAAGTCGATGTCGAAGTCAGGCATCGACACCCTCTCTGGATTGAGAAAGCGCTCGAAATATAGGCCATTGGCCACCGGATCGATGTCCGTGATGCCTAGGCAGTAGGCGACTAAGGATCCTGCTCCTGATCCACGGCCAGGAGCTACAGCCACACCATTCTCACGGGCCCAATTGACAAAGTCCTGAACGATGAGAAAGTAACCACTGAAGCCCATCTCCTGAATGACGGCCAGCTCGTGGACCAGGCGCATCGCCGGCTCCCCTGAGGCCATGCCGCGTTTCTTGAATCCCTCTTTCGCTAAACGACTGAGTTCCGAATCCTCGTCATCAGTAAAAGATGGGAGATCTGGTTTATCAAGATCCAGATCCACCTTGCAGTAATCAGCAATGAAGAGTGTATTCTCTAGCGCTTTTCTGAAAAAGCGTGCCTGAGAAATATCCCACATCTCTCTGGGAGAACGCAGATAATACTCAGGCTTCGGGTGCTGAAAAAGACCACGGTCGCCCGATTTTTTGTTTTGTCTGATAGCCATCAGAACATTCTGATCATTATGATCTTCAGGCTTCAGGTAGTGAACATCGTTTGTTGCTACAATATCTACTCCGGCTTGCTGAGCAATCCTGCTCATCTGCGGAGCTAAAACAGCCATCGGCCCATGGAACTGTAGCTCGACAAACACATGGTCAAAAGTTGAGCGCAAGCGTTTGAGAATCTTGTAAGCCTTATCATCATCTCTATCGGCTATAGCCGAGGGATAATGACCTCGAATACATCCGGTCAAGGCCGTTAGACCATAACCATCCTTTAGATCCGAAAAAACAAGCGGGCCATGAGCCTGCTTTGTGGCCAAGTCCATAAGGCGCCTATAGCCAACCTTGTTCTCGGCCAGCAAAATCAAATGGCCTTTGCCTATAGTTATTTCCATCCCAAGTATGGGTTTTACGCCAGCTTTTTTCATCTCGCGATAAGCACGAAGACTTCCTCCCATGTGATTATGGTCGGTAACAGCACAAGCTTTCATTCCCATGTCCTTGCATGCTTGTGCTAAGTCCCGCGGCTTTGTCAGCCCGTCCAAAAAACTGTAAACAGTATGAACGTGCAGATGCACAAAGTCGTCCATGTCCTTCTCCTACTCGTCTTTCCCCCGAATAAGCCTTTTATATTTGTCGCTTTGCTTGATCTCAGACAAAAGCCTATCGGTGTAGGCTAGATTCGGATTGCCGCTGGCGCACCCAAGCTTCTGTAAAAGGGCATGGCAATAGCTGAGTGCCCAGACAAGCTCCCGAAATTGTTCTTCTTCTGTCATTGATCTCTCTCTTCCCATGCCCTTTCTATTTCTTCAACCCCCAGGCCCAGGGTCACCAGCTCCCCCATCAGACCCGTTTGGGTCAGAGTGTCGCCGGTAAACCCCCACATCACCTCATCTTTATAAACGTAGCCCCAGGCACTGCCGCGGAGATAATAGTCATACTCGGCCACCTCCTCTGCCAACGTCCTCAGCACCTCCTCCCGGTCATATGGCACATCTCCGTACCAATTAGCCGCTCGCCTCTCGTCAGTAGCCATGTAGCCGGCGAAGCCACTCTCCCAATCAAATGTGAAGGGGATAATGGAAATAGTCAGCGTGCCGTGATCAAACACATAGACCGGCAAATGATACTCGTAGTCCTTGACCCACTCCTCAGGAGAAGGCCCGGGCCTCACATGGCCCAGGCCGGGATGCCAGCTGGCAAAAGTGCCCAATCTAGGCTCAGGGAGCCTGTCGTCCCGTACAATCTTGAGGCGCGGGAGATATTGACCACGAATTTTTAAGGCCGTTTCAATGATCTTATCACAGGCCTGGGGGATGACCTTGGGATCTAACGACAATAATATGCTACTGATGAGCTCTCTCACCTCCCGTCCTCCTCTGGATCAGGTATTCGAAACGCAATCTCCGCCAAATGGCCTCCACCCATTCGCACGGTCATTTTTGATGGAAGAGCCTTTTGGACAACATCAATTACTGGATCCTTTTCACAACCCTCGGGCATGCACACCGTCCACTCGACCCTAACCTGGCCCTTAATCCTCTTCATCACAGCACCTGACGAATAAGTTTGATGATATTTTCTTTGTCCGTTTTGCCGCGTCTATCGGCCAACTTCTCGATAACCTCAACCAAGCGACACAAGGCCATGGCCTGAATAATAGGGGCGACTTCATTAACTCTTCCTTCGTCGATTGTTTTGTCTACTACCTGAAAGATCTCCTCAAAAACTCTCATCACGTCCTCCTTAGTCGTCGCTAATGCGCACATAGTCGCAGTCAAGATCCCGGGCCCGGTGTAAGATGCCCATGAAGGCCTCACTCCATCGCCCGTCCGTCCAGTTTTCGCTGATGTCGCCTACATAACAGAGCCAGCCGTGGCCCATGAGCTCGTGGGCGCTCAGGTCCTCGATGTGGTCACGCAGCATCTCCTGGTCTCTTCTGGTGATGTGGTCGACGTTGACGTCCAGCATCTTCAGAATAAATGGATCTTTCATCTTGCCTCCCATGCCGCCCTGATGATCTCTGGCGGCGCGTTGATGTGATCCAGCAGCCCCGTCTCCTCCAACTCGTTGCCGAAGAAGCCATAGCAACTGTCGTCTCCGTACTTGTAGCCCCAGACATCACCACTCAGATACTGGTCATAGAGCCGGATCTCGGCCTCCAGACACTCTACAACCTTCTTTTTAATAGCGTCGTTGACGACGCCCCACTCCCTTCTCACGTCCTCGGCCTTGGCCACGATCACGCCCACCTGGCCACTGTCCCAGCGGCAGGAAAATGGAGTCGTGGACATGACGATGCCGGAGTGATCGAAGAGATAGAGGGGCAGTTGGACGAAGAATGGTCCGTTTTCTTCCAGCCACTCCTTCAGATCCTCCTTTGGTTGGACGTCTCCCAGTGTGTAACGCTGGTGCCAACAGGCCATGGTGCCAAGGTGGTCATAATCCACCCTCGGGTTTATATCGTCACAATGGCTGGTGACTAACACCGGCTCCGGGCACATGTGTGCGTCCTTTTCGTTGACATACGCGCCGCAGTCGGCGCAGCGCACGTATAGTTTTCCGTCAGTTTTCAACGTTTTCTCCTTTTACCAGTCGTTCTGTCATGTCACCTTTTCTCCTTTCTTCGCGATGTTGATGAGTCTGCTGAGGCGAGTGACGCAGCTGAGAATCTCAGCCGCATCCTTGTCGCCGTCAGCAGCCTGCTTGTCTAGCTGGGAGCAGAAGCGCATCAGCGCGTAGATGCCTGTGCCGCCGTCTGCTCCTGTGAAGGTGTCGAGGAGATGCTCGAAGGCTTCCTGCATCCCCGGGCGGGTCATATGCAGGACTTTGTCACCAGTCGAAGGTGTGGAGCTCATCGTACTCCCTCCCGTTCCGGTCGAACCTGATTAGCGCCTGGTCGCAGTTGCACTCGGGCACCCTCAAGTGTGTACCTCCCAGCCGTCGGTCGGCGTCAGGCAGCAGGACAACGTGGGTGCGGCACCCGACCCGTGTCCATCGTGTGGGCCGTGAAAGATCAGGCCGCCCGTTAGCCAGTGGCGCCCGACGTGAGGCGACGAACACAACGGCTTTTGTCCACACTCCGGACACCAGACACTGACCTCGCCGCTGATGTTGGGCGTCGGTCCGTACTTGATGTCCTGTTGCCAGTGGTGCCCGCATCGACACTCGTGGTCTCGGGCCAGGCGCTCGATGACGAAACCGAATGACTGGGGCGCAAAGTCGGCGAACAGGCGGCAGCGTGTTTGTAGGCGCCCGCCGTAGTTGTCCAGGTAGTCGAGGCGCTCGCGCAACTGAGCCTCGCGGCCATGAGTTTGAGCAAACTCCAGAACCCGGTCGAGATGGTCTTGACACTCGATTTTAAGCATTTTTCAGCAACTCCCCCGCGACAGCCAACTCGACCTCGCACTTACCGCCCAACGTTCGCCCGTTCGCGGCGGCGTACATCTTCAACATGATCTCTGCCTCCGGCGACGGTTTCTGGCCAGAGAACACGCCCCGTGCCGTCCTGCGCAATCCGGCCAACGAGTCTCCACGACCGAAGTCGGCGGCCGTGGAACCTATCTTGTTTATAGGACGGTGAAGAAGACGCCTGGTCTCGCGTACGTCGCCAATGAGCTCCTCGGCGCGCCGGCGAGCACGGGCGAGGGCCATATCCGGCCAACGTGACTCTTCGGCAGCGCCCATTGGAGAGTAGATGCCGTAACCGACGGCGGCCTCCAACTTCATTAGCTCGTCAGCGTCTTTCCAGCCATCAAGGGCCGCCTGCATCTCACTAGCGGGGATATTGTTCAGGTTGACGCGAAGTACCTGACAATAATAGCCCTCGTCGCCCCACTCGGCCTTGTTTTCAAAACGCAGGAGCCAATAGATTTTATCTACCTTGCGGTACCAGGTACCTCCATACTCCTGCCAGTTGACGTCTCCCGTTAACCACGACCAATTTTTCATGTCTCCTCCTTCTTGAAGCACGCTAGCGCCTTCTCCAGGTCACCATTTGTCATCGTGCTCCCTCCAATGGTTCCAGACCTCGGCCCATTCGAGTCTGTCGCAATCGTGGCCAAGATGTTCTCTGCCCGCGGCCCGAGAGGCGTTGTCACGATCCAGGGCCTCTCCCAAATCACGTTTTATGATGTCCCTGGCGTCCTCGGGCAGCAGGTGCCAGTTGTCGATTAGCCACCGGCAGGTCGTCGAGACCTGGGTGCTGCGTCGGCCCATGGCATAGCGAACGGCGTCTATGAACAGCCATGACGGCAGATTCATGTCGTCCTCCTTCTGACGAGATTGAGCAGGTCGTCTCCGGCCGTGTCGGGGTCCAGACGCTCAAGGATCTCGTTGTTGTCTAGACCCAGACGAATGTACCCATCTATCTGCTCGCTAAAGTCCTTGGGTCTGTTCTCCTCCCACAGCCTATCGGCCAGCGCATAGATCTCCAGCACCTCGTCGAGCTCAAACCCGGTCTGCTCACACAGCATGTCCTTGTCCACGATGTTGGACGTGGCCCGTAAGAGAACGGCCAAACGCAAGACGTTGTGTTCAACCATGCATTTATCTGGGCCGCCCTGCTGATCGCGGATGTGAGCAACAAGTTCGTCTATCTCATCGGCATGGTCCTCGGCGCCGTTGGCGCGAGCATCGTCAGACGTCAGCGCCAGATAGGAGAACAGCTCTCCTAGCCGCTCATCTGTCAGAGTGAATGTAGGCATCTCAAACCTCCTTTGTTGGTGATCTTAAAATTAGACATGATCCTCCTCGCCCATGAGTCGTTTGTATTTGTCTGTTGACTTGATTTGAGACAGAACCTTTTCGGCATAGGCCAGATTGGGATTGTTGCCACAACCAAGACAGTTCGTCTTCAGTCACGTCTCCATCTCCTATGGCAATGGTCGCAGGTCATGTCGTGGCCAATGTCGCCCATGTCACAGCCCGGACATCGGGCCCCGGGCCGCAACCGCAAGCGCATCATGGGCGTGTTGCTGCAGCACCTGGGTAGGCACTTGGCCGTCTCGGCCACGCGCCGGCAGACGGGGCAGCGCCAAGTCTTCTTAGAAGAAGACATCTTCAACCTCCTGACCCAAAATGGCCTTAAGACGCAGCGGATCACGAGTCTGTTCGATGAGCTTTTTGAACTGACTCTCGTGAATGTGGAAAGGGAGCCGAGGGACTTCGTCCTCCGGGCCCCAGTAGAGGTGGAGGTCGAAGTCATGGTCGGTGGCGATGATGACCTCAAACATCAACAATCCTGTTGCGGAAAAAATCTATAGAAATTCTCTCGGTATGCATTTCGTCTACGTTGTCAGCAATAGTCTCCCACCTCACACAACCATCCACAGTTAAAATCAATTTTTCTGTTATATGGTCATCAAAAGGCTTAAGGTGTCCGAGATGTTCGACCATATCAGTCAAATACATTGGTTCATCCCGGAATGAGTTCTCACAAAAAACTAAGTCTTTCGTAAAGAACACAACCTCGTAAACCTCTCCACCGCATTCATTCTCCTTGCTATATTTACGAAAAGTCTCGTATTTTCCAATTAAATCGAACAAGAATGACGATGTCAGTTCCACGAAAGCAGAACGTTTTGTTCGTTGTTTGTCAAAAGCGACACAAGAAATCACTAAATACATATAACCTCCAGCTTCAATGGGTCGACGTTAGACGTCCAATTCTGTCCCGAGAATTGAACCTTTAGATAAGAACCGGGCTGCCGGTCCTGTGGGACCACGACACCATCGCGTCCCTTGTCGTTTCGGACCCTGGTGCCGGGGGGGAACTTGACCGCGGCCTCGTCGATGAGACGCAGGCGCTCCTGATGGCGTCTCATCTCCTCCCGCCTCCGGGCCTCGGCCTCGGCCTCCTTTTTGGGGTTGCGGACCGTGGTCACGAACTCGACGGTCTGGTACATGGTCGTGACGTAGTCCTTTTCACAGAAGGGACAGGAAACGGTCTCCTCATCACCGTCGCCCTTCAGGTCCGTGCCTTCCCACCAGTCCTGATCGCATTTACCGCAATGTGGGCACATGGGTACTTCTGTCATAGGCGACTCGAAACGGGTGCCCGTCTCACAGTAGCCGTTCTCGTCGTGCTCGGACACGTCTCGGTCGCAGTTGTCACACTTCATCGTTTCTTCGGCGCGGAAACCCCGTCCTTTAGGGCGGGGAGGAAGCGCCGTCTCCTTTTTGAGTTGCATAGCACCTTTACAAATGCTATATTATTTTTGTGAAAGTCAGATACCGATACCGATTTTACCCAACCGAAGAGCAAGGGTCTCACCTTGCACGCACCTTTGGGTGCGCTCGCTTTGTCTACAACTGGGCACTGCGTTTGCGCACGGACTCCTACGAGGGCGGCAAGACGATTAATTACAACGCCAGCTCGGCGGCGTTGACCAGGCTCAAAAAAGAACCGGAATACGCCTGGCTGAACGAAGTGTCGTGCGTCCCTCTTCAACAATCGTTGAGACACCTTCAAACGTCGTTTAAGAACTTCTTCGACAAACGCTCGAAGTACCCAAAATTTAAACGCAAGAGCGGTCGGCAATCTGCCGAATATACCCGCTCCGCGTTCAAGTATAGAGACGGCGTCCTGTCTGTCTCCAAACTCGGAAAATTGAAAGTACGCTGGAGCAGGAGCTTTAATAGTCAACCCACTACGGTCACGATAGCCAAGGACTGTGCCGGTCGATATTTTGTGACTCTCTGCCTCGACGAAATTTTCAATTCGTATCCCAAAACCCAAAAGGCCGTTGGTATTGATTTGGGGATCAACCGCCTTGCCACACTCTCTAACGGAGAACACGTCCCCAATCCCAGGTATCTGAACCGGCACTTGAAACAACTGGCCCGTGCACAGCGAGTTCTCTCCCGCAGAAAGAAGGGGAGTAACCGACGAGAACGGGCCAGATTGCGAGTCGCAAAAATCCAAGTGCGCATCGCCGATATTCGAGCAGACTATCTGCATAAGGTCACAACCGACTTGGTGAGGCGTTTTGACACTATCTGTATCGAAGACCTCAACGTCCATAGAATGACCAAAAACAAGTGTCTTGCCCGTTCTCTGTCGGATGCCTCGTTCGGCACCGTGGCTTTGCTGCTTGACTACAAGTGTGCTCGATATGGGAAAGAACTGAAGAAGGTCGACCGCTTTTTCCCATCCAGCAAACGATGCCACGTCTGTGGCCACATTAAAGAATCGCTGTCTTTGTCTATGCGTGAGTGGAATTGTCCCGAATGCGGCTCTCTCCACGATCGAGACGAAAATGCGGCGATCAACATATTGACGGCGGGGCACGCCGCACAGGGAGGACATGTAAGACGAACTGGTGCCAAGGCACCTGGGCGCTATGTCCGTGGAACTGTTAACCAACCTGTCGAGCATTAGGCTCCTCGGGAATCCCCGTCCTTTAGGGCGGGGAGGATGTCAACGCGCTCTCCAAACACCGCCACGCAGACATCGTGGAGAAGGTCAAAATCTTCAGGGGGGTAGACATTGACGCCGGAAACAGGCTTGCCGTTGTTGGCCGTATTAACTAACTGATAGTTCTTCTTCGGTCTCTCGCCATGGCGCTTGAAGTAGGCATTAGACGCCCGATTCCCTAAACTTATCTCTTTTTCCTTAGCTTCTTTGACACTCACGCCAAAAATTTGCACGGCATAGTCGACAACGGTCATTGGCTGCTGTTTTGTTGGTTGACCACCACTGCCGAATAAGAGCATGGTGTGATTGCGAACATGATCCAAGCACGAAGCCATCAGCGCTCTGTCGGCTGGATTGGTGGCCCGGTCCCGTAATTCCTCGAAGCCCCGCATGGCTATGAACGCAGCCTCGGTTCGATCCTGAATTTTGTCCACATGGGGGACCATAGAATAGGAACCGGTCCGGCGAATGGACGGCAAGACATCATGGAAGACCCAGCGCCTGAATTTTCTGGCACCCGGTTTTCGGCTGTTGATTATCAGGCTGTAGAGCCCTGGCTCTGTAACTACAAGTAATTGTTGATTTCCTCCAGGGGTACGAATACTACTCGTACCCTTTTCATCCTCTTCCAATGGCGAGAGAGCCTTGGACGTATCGGTAAGTTCCAAGGCCTCGCAGACATCCTTGGCCACAAAACGCGGCTCCCCATCCTCACCCATGACCACCCGCAGTTGGTGACCGGCTTCGTCAAAAAACTTCTGCAACATGTCCTTTTCTCCCATCAGTTAAAATGGTTATCATTCTGATCCCTTTCGACCCGAGTCACGTGGACGACATCTGATTTGCGTCCTTTGACCCATGTCGGTTTAACGAATATAAGTTTTCGTTGAGAATTGCCTTTGCCACACGGCTGCCAACGGGGGTGACCCCGGCGCATGTGACCGACAGGAGACTTGCGCTCGACACGTGTCTCCAATCGACTACCAAGATAAGAGACCTTGGTTCGTCTGAACTTGGAAAAAACAACACGCTTCTTTTTGTTTTTCTTTTTTCCACCAGATTTTGGTGGCCTGCTTACGACCTCTTTGACAACGACGTCGGGATCGACACTGGACATATACATGATCGTGTTCAAAACCACACGATAGATCCTCAGTCTCTGGTCCATGTTGTGTTCAGACAACGCCCCATGTCTTGAAAAGGAATCGACGATTGCCTCCTCGGCGTTTTTGTTTTCACGCAACTCAACGCGATCTGCAAAACCCGACCCCTCATCGGGATTATCAGACCAACCGCAAATTAGGAGGTCGAAGATGACGCCAGAATTGGTAGAGTCGGTAAAATCTATATTGACGCTCCTGCTTCCAATTGAGACGTTAACAAGTCCGTCCTTGATCACGTCCCTCATAAAATATGGTGCAGAAACATAGACTCCGGCAAAGTCAAGCTGTCCCTCGGTTTTAGAGAACAAAGGGTCGTGATCAAACTGAAGAAAGAACTCGGAAAAAGGAAAGTTGAGAGACGATACTGGATAGTTCATCTCCACATTCTCGAAAGCCGATACGAGTTCTGGAGACAAAGTATAGATGCGAGAACCACATTTCATCCATCGATGATGATGGAGGTCGCGTCTGAAATGAAAGAGTCTGAGTCCTTCTGTGATTATTTTTCCAAGCAAATCTGGACTGATTGTGTCCAGCATCCTGTCCACGGCACCACTTTCTATGAAGTCTTTTGTGAGTAGATTTTGATGTTTTCTGGTCAAGGCATTCGAAGCAAGCTCTTTGGCGGCAATCGGATTTTTTAACATGGCAAAAGCGTCTACCGGTTTGTCCCCAAACAACACATCAAGATGAGCGTGGTAGTCGTCGTATATCAATCCACTCGGTGTCACAACGCCGTCATGCCTCAAGAGCCTGGACATCTGATCGTCAAAAGACAATGGGTAGAGTCTCATCACCGCACCTCGTGCACGTTCGAGCCCTCCTCAGAACCCTGGCCGCGCCAAAATGGTTCTTTGAATCGCCACTCCCTCTTCGCCCTCTTCGGACCCACGGCATAGCGCTGCCAATGGCCGGCGACGAGGGTGCGCGTAAGCAACGCCCTAACCTCGCCCGTGCTTCTGGGAAGGCTCTTGTCGACCTTGACGCCGCGGCCGACGACAATGCGCTGACGGCTGGGGAGGGCATTGGCCCTAGCGACAAGGGACTTGCGCTTTGGGCCCCTGGGTAATTTGGATGCCCTCTGCCAAAGCCTCCTGGCCTCCTTGTTCATCTCTATATTCTCCCCCGGTTCGCTGTGGGTGACGTAGAAGACCAGGTTCATGACCCACTTGAAGGCCGAGAACCAACTGTCCAGGAGATCGTCGATGGCCGCCGAGCCCATGCCCTGACTCTCAGCCCAGGCCTTGTCCTGGGTCCTCACGCGATTGGCCAGGGCGTCTAGGACATCGTCCAGAGGTGCCTCTGGGTCCTTGGCTAGGGGCAGATGGAAATGACTAAGGGCGTCATCAAGGCCATCGCCCTTGCCACAGGTCATGACCCTGAGGCCGCCGTCGTCCTCGGTGAGATAGATACCCACCAGCGAGTGCCAGCCGGTGCCCTCGTTGTAGACTCTAAAGCCAAGGGCCTCGTCCATGCACACATAGATGCAGGGGTAGGGCAGCCTGAGGTCTTGGCAGCGGATGTTGCGTAACTCCGTGGCCAATAGACGTCTTTGGAGGCCTGGCTCAACAACGTAGGTCCTGAGGCCACCATTCTCATAGCGGGCAAACTGCCAAGCCATGAGCAGCTGCGTGGTGATCTCTCCGCTTCTGGACCCAATCGAGCGGCCCGTGAGGGTGATCATGTTGTCGATGTACTGGGCCATGGCCTGGCCCCTCTCGCTCTCGGCGTAGGCCAGAAAGCTGCCAGAGGCATCGGGCCTGGCAAACTCGGCCATCAACTTAACGCAGCACTCGCTTCGGCCTTTTTGGGCCATGGCCAAACAGGCCTTAGCCAGGTCTCCGTCATAGGGGGCCAGGCTGGCTTTTGGCGTACCGGTGATAACCTTCTCATAATGAGTTTCCATCTCTAACCTCCGACTAGAATGAAGAGTGTATTGGGCGTATCACTCCTGTTATGCCGTGTTTTTTACGTTTTTTTAGTTCACGTCCTCTTTTTTCACGGCCACGCCCATCATCGCCCCGATGCGTTTCCCCAGAAGCTGAACCTCAAGAAGATATTCTGGGTCCACATCCATATTGGACATCATCTCCCGCTCCACAACCTGAGCGGCAGCATAAAAAGCTGCTAAGGACTCTCTCCAATCTCCATCGCGAAAGACCTGGCGCAGGTAAGCAACAGCCTGGGACTCAATTTTCTTTTTGTTAACCACGCCACTCCCTTACCAGTTCACGTATCTCTGCCACTGACAGCGGAAAAGTTCTGAGAATCAGCTTCACAGCTTCTTTTTCGCGTTTACGAGAAACAATTTTTAACCAAGAACGCGCAAGCTCTATCGGGTCCTCGTCCTCAATAGTAGATTCAAGAACTCTTTCAATTTCTCCATTGGATAATTTCATCCAACGGCCATGATCTCGGCGATGTGCATACTTGGAGATAATGGTCTGAAAGCCACTGCTAGTTCCACCACGCTGTCCAACCAGCACAACTGGCGCAGGACTTACCTTGTTCATCTCCCTCACCATTTTTTTTACGTCACCGGTCGTAAATTCAATGAGGTAACGCCCAGCAGACTCAACAATGAAGATCACGCCCTTGTCAGCACTCGTGATTTTAATCATGGCGTCAGCCACCTCATCGCCATACGCCTCACGAACGACCGTGTCGTAAAGATTCACGCCTCCTCCATTACACGCCGTACTTGCGCATCCGTAAGACGGTAAACACGAGAGATGACAGTTTTGACCGCTTCATCCAGTGCTGAGTCTTTTACGCAAGAGGCAAAAGCCCTGGCACGAGAAAGCTTGGCGTCCGTATTTGCCATACGTTCGACTTCCTCTTGAGAGATAAGCCAGTGGCGTCCCCTTTTTTCTCCGGCCAGGAGATCGGAACGTAAGAGCTGTCTCACGTACTCATCGCTGTACCCAAGAGCCTCGGCAGTCTGGCGAACAGTGAACTTGCTATTCATAAAGCTTCCTCACCTGCTCGAACCGCCCTTTTTTATCCAGCAGTAGTTTTTGAACATCCTGGGGCACTCGTCCTGCGAGACGCAGGAGCTCATCGATGTCCTCATCGAGTATGGTCGCCAGCCTTTTGAGGGTTTCTTCGCTTGGAGTACCGGTACTAATTTCATTTTCCACATTTGAAAGGAAGGTGGGGGAAATCTGTGCAGCCAGGGCCGTCTGGCGAAGAGTCCTTTTTCCCCGTGCTCGCTTTATTCGTTTTCCAAGTGTGTCTTCCATTCTCACCTCGTTCAGTAAACACTGGAGGGAAAAATGAAAAAAGGCAAGAGAAAAATGTGGCCACACCTATTTTTTGGTAGGTGTGCCACCATCGTAAGTATTTGATTATTCAGTAGTAAATCAGTTTTTTAGGTATGGCCTGTCCCTACCACCTGAAAAAAGGTGTGACCGACCTAAGTTGTTGTTTTCCCCAGGCTTCCCTACCTTTGTCCATACTGTCCATACCTTTATAAGGATAAATACATACAGAAAAAGAAAACTGAAACCAGAGAGGTAGAAAATATACGCATGTATGTAATATGTGGGCAAAAGGACGCGCCCAGTATGGACAGGCTAAAAAAAAGTAATGATATCAGGTATTTAACCCGGGCATACCTCTACAAAAAGTGGTGTGGACAGGGTATGGACAGGTATGGACACTCTCAAAAAGAATGTTAGGAAGGGTAGGTTGTGAGGCTGATTTTTTAGGTTTGGGTCTGTTGCCAGTAGATTCTTCGACCCTCTTTACCTCTGTGCCGTGGTAATTTTACGCACCCCAACAATTTCAAGTCTGAGGCGACCAGCATCTCATTGCGCTTGGTGTTTTTGTCTGTGGTGATGCGGAGACAATCTCTAAGCAACCTGGACATGGAGAACTCTTCACCTTGGAGCTCATCAAGCCAGGAAGAGATGTCGTCAAACCATTGGCTACGAGCTCGGAAGTCCTTCAGAGCATTTTGGCGCTCTTTATCTTCCGAGGGAGTAAACCACCATCTGGTCGCATCCCACTCAGCTGAACCCGGCTTGGCTTTTTGAAATTTTCGCCAGAGGCTTAGGGCTTCAGCAAACAATTGAATACGCCAGTCCTCTAGTTTTGTCAAATCGATCTGGAGCCCGTTGGGCAGGCGGATGATGTAGAAGCGTCTGGAGCCGCTGGGATCGTGCAGGAGCTCTTCATCATTGGAGGTGCCACAAAAAACGCAGCGCCTGGGACGGCTCACTATATTTCGGCCGTAGGGTTCTCTGAAGTCGTCGCGAGTGGTTGAGAGAAAAGATTTAACGGTATCAATCATCTTTGCGTGCTTCGCGTGCTCGCTCTCGCTCCACTCAATGAGGGTGTGTGTGCTGACCAGCATTCTTCCATCTTTTGACTTGAGGTCGAAGTGGCTGTCAGAGAACCAGTCGTTCTCATCGTTTCCGTTGACCAGCTTTTTGAAGAACTGGGATTTGAAGGCTCCCTGCTCAGAGACGAGAAAACAGATGTTGTCCACCTTGGTTCCAGGTCTCATCATCCTGGCGACCATGGCTGTCATGAAATGGCGGAACATTGTTCCATTGATGGGTGTGTCGTCAGCGTTGAGTATTTCCTTGGGAACTTTTTCTATGCGCTTAATACCGTCCCATTCAGGAAGGCTTTCTAAAAATTCTTTGGGGGGATCGTAGGAATTGGACTGGCAGACGTAAGCTATGGACGAGGCGACCATTTTTTCTGATATGCGTTCTTTGGTATTCCACATGGTCTGAAGAGCAATGGTGACCGCTCTTTCGTCATGGTCCGATAGTCTTCTGTTGTTGAATTCTTTGGTGAGCTTGAGTTCGTTGTATTTGAAGGAGTCTTTGAAGATTTTGGAATGCTGGAGGATGGCTGCGATGTTGTTTTCTTGTACTGGAATCTGCCAGCCTCGTTTTGTACATCTTAATGAGTGTGGGGTGTCGTTGGCGATTATATCTCGGTAGTCGACTTCAAAGCGTTTCCAGAGATCTATAAATTCGTCTACGTCTTCTGATTCAATTTCGTCATTTTCTTGGGCTTTGAAGATTGGGGCGTTTGAGAGTTGGTCGTCAAAAATTTCGTCTCCGAGCTCGGTCTTTACTGTCTCCTGTGGGCCATAGAGCTCTTTTGGTAACGACTTTACTACAAACTCCCTTGGTGGCTTCTCCTTGTCGAGAAGCATGTACCCGTTTTCCTCCCCTCTGTTGGACATAGCGCTTTTGATTTTGTGCTTCAGCTCTTTGTCTGTCCATGGAGGCTGACAGCGATTGTTGTATTCATCCTTCATGAGGTTGAAAGCAACCTCTTGATCAAGAAGGAATCCAACAATCAGTCGGTTGGCTACGTAAAAGGTACGGTTGTGACCAGCTTCTCCAGATTTGGCACCCTCTACCTTCTCCAGCCATTTGGCGGCCCACTGGATACGTGTGGACATGGGTATGGTTTTGAGGTGACGTGCTCTTTTTTTGCTGACTACTGACTGGGCTTTTATTTTTGTGGCATCTGGATTGACCCAGATGGCGTCCTTGAACCAAGCCTCATCGTAGACTGGGATGTTTTCCAGCATCTCCCGAGTCCATGGTTCAACCATTTTGTAAATATTGCCACTACTATGGGCACATCCTGGCGCAACAACCAGTCCGCCGTAGCCACGTATGTCTATCTCTGGGTATTTAGGGAGTTTTTCTAGCGCCAGTTTTTTATTGGCTTCTACCAGGGCCATTTGCTGGGCTAGATCTTCTTCGGTCTGCTCTTTGTGGCTCTTAACTTTTACTTGTAAGCCCAGCTTGTTTTCGACTTCCCAAAGCCATCTTGCCTTGGACTTTAGGAGGTCTGAGAGTGTCTTAGCTTGTTCTTCAGGAGATGTTTGTTTGAAGTAATAGTGCCCGCCATCTTTCCTGTGCTTTGTTTGCATGGGGGTATGGGGGCAGTGCTTCTCGATGTAGTCGACGGCTGCCTGGTTATCGGCATCTACTACCACCAGACCATGTGGTCCGCTGTAGCGCCCGGTGCCTATGCCGGGCTGCATGTTTCCTCTCCAGATTTTTTTGAGTTTTTCTGGGGTGAAGAGTTTTCCCTTTTTGAAAGTGTCTTCCCAGAGGGTTGCTGGACGCTTGGTTTTTGCTCCGATTGGGATAACGGAGAGGCCTAAGTCACAGTAAAATAGAGCTTGTTTTAGGTAGTCTTGACGTGTATACATTACCTGCCTTTAGGGGTACGCCCCGAGTCAAAAAAATTGAGATGGTCTCTCAATTTAGTCATGCGAACCCCGCCCCGAGCGGGGTTTCGTATTTCGAAGGCCGAAACATTATCTTCTTCGCAGCCCTCCGCCAAGGTCAAACTTTTAGATGTCGTTATGTTCTCGATATCACTAATAAAATAGATGAGCTCAAAAAAATTTTTGTCCATTATTGACATTAAGTTCGTGACCGTTTTTAATTACTTCGTGAACACTTTTAGTGTTCCACTCGGAGATTTTTGGATGTCGCAAGGCGGTGACAAGTGTCGAGTAAAACTGGGCTGGGAGCAGAGCATGACCTGGATGTTGCGCGTCTAGCCATTTGGGCCCTCAAGTGTGACCTTGAGAGGTACAAGAAATTCTCCAAAAGAATGGTCTCTAGGTCCCTGCGTCTTAGGCGTGAGCTGAGAGAAGAGTGTCGGCGTAGGGAGTTCTATCAACAGGCCTGGTTGGGGATGATGCCGGAGGGTGACGATGGACATTGAAATCAGGGTTATTTGTCGCCAGGGCGTGGTCAGGGCCGAGAGGTCTATGCCCTGGGAGTCTATGCGGGATCCATTTACCGACATAGTCGACAAGCTACTTGAGGCCAAGGAAGAGGTCGTGGTCGAGGTAGTTGAGGGCCATGTTGGAAGAGGAAAAAAGATGAAAACAGATGAAGCGATTTGTCAGGTTGGTGAACACGAGAACGCAGCGGGCAACGTGGTCAATTTGTCGATGGGTGTTATGGACTTGGCCGTTAATGCCAAGAAGATTGCCGGGGCCATACTCTCGCCCGATGCCGCTGGTGGTAAGGTCGCCTCGCTCACGGAGGCCGTCATGGGCGTGACGGCCGGGCTTATGGCCATTGCCGGCGCCATCGACAACTTGGCCGACGCGATCAAAAAAGATGATGAGTGACGTGCGCATGGTTAGAGAAATACGGACATGGCGTCCGCGTAACTGGCGCCGGTAATTAGGAGAAGAAAATGGCTGAACTGACTGACAAAGAACTTGAATCGGAAGATGGTCACGTGTTCATACCCGTGTCCAATGTATATGAATGGTGTCGAAGATGTGGGGTTTTGAAGCGCGGTGTTGATTATTATCCACTCAGTTGCCGAACTCTTGAGCCTGGAATACCCAAATGTGCCGATGAATGAGCCCATCTGCCTAAAATGGATTTACGAGTCCCGAATGGCCGCCGAATTACGGCAAATGGGTGAGTGGGACGACCGGTATATGGTTGAGAGGAGGATCGCAGTGAACGAGACGGAGAGGTTGATATTCGCCCACGTGTTCGCTCAGGCCTTCGTGTCCGAGGTCGAAGAAAATCCCGATGACCTGGCCATCGAGGCCGTTCAAACGCTCAGGGAGTGTTTTCCCGACGGCGTCGAGGAACGTGTCAATGCCCCAAGGCATCCGTGCCTGCGCCTGCTCAGAAACCTTGGTGACAGGAACTGGCCACGGTACATGGTCAAACGCTTTATAGACGATGGTAGTACCTTTGGCCGCATTTGGCAGCAGGCCCTAGACGAAGAGCTCGTGGAATTTAACGAGGACTATGGTCACGATGTGGCCGTGCTGACGGACAAGGGCTTTGACTTGCTAGAGGCCTATTATGACAAGAGGCTATAGGTCACTAGCCGCAAAGGCCATAAGCACGCTTGGAGAGGCTTTGGATAGACATCAACAGGATCTAGAACGTGCTCACGATTTGCTGCGGGAGTTGTCCCGTAGGTGTGCCAACGCCGAGGCCCACGTCTTTTTCCTCAAGGGCATGATGAGGGACGTCATCGTGGCCTGGGGCCAGAGGGAGTCAGTCGACGATGAGCCGGCCTCTGAAAATGCTCCTGGCCATGGTCACCCGACCCCAGGGGTCTGGGATCAAGACACTGGCCCTCTGGCCGGGAAGGCCTGTCGGTGGTGTCGGCTCTGGGAAGAATTCAAGAAGGAAGCTTATGGACGATAGGATTGTCATCGGCGACATTTGGACGCTCTGGCATAGAGCCTTGGATGGGTGAAGAGAGAAAGGTCCTAGAGAGACGCATTGAGGAGTTGTTGTGAAAATAGACGAACTGTCTTATGAGATACTGAGGCCAGACGACTGGTCGACTATGCTCAGGGCCATAGAGGTGGCCGGGCGAAATTGCTACAAGTCCGAAGACCGCATCACCGACGAAAGCGCCAAAAAGTTTGTGGCCATGCTCATCAGACGTGGCCACGAGGCCATGCTCGAACACGCTCCCAACATCAGCGTTAAATTTCATATTCCACGCGGATTAACTCATGAATTCGTTAGACATAGATTAGGATCCTTCGCGCAGGAAAGTTCCAGGTACTGCGGCTACAATAAGGGTAAGTTCGGCTCCGAAATTACCCTCATTCCCATGAACGATGACCTCAATGACGCTCAGATCGAACGTCGCATGAGGACCTGGAAGATGTTGGAAGAGGTCTACATGGCCGAGGTTGAGGAGGGAATCAAGCCTCAACAGGCCAGGGACAATCTCCCCATCTGCACGAAGAGCGATCTCATCATCACCACCAATGCGAGGCATTGGAGAGAGATCTTCAGGCAGCGTGCACACAAAGCCGCCCATCCCCAGATGTATCGGATAATGCGCTGTTTGTTGGCCGACTTCCAGGGTCTATGCTCGGTCCTGTTTGACGACATCAAGGTCTCCTAACGATGTACATAACAGAATCCAAACCATCCCCCTGTCCCAACTGCCTCAAGAAAGACGGCGTTATGTGCTCTAATGATTGGGGACATTGGTATCTTTGCTGCTCTGATGAGTGTGGCCGAGAGTTTGGTCTCCGCCTGGCAAAGAGTCCAAAGTCCCGGCAGATTCAACGACTCAAGATCGAGATTGCGAGACTTGAGAGGGAAATTGGTGAAGGAAAATTGTGAATTGCGAGAAGACTGCCTATAGGCGTGGAATGGAGAAGGCGGAGTATCACTTCCGCCGAGAAATTGAAGAACTCAAAGAGGAGAATCGCAGGCTTCACAGGTTTCTTATCGTCTTGGCCAAGATTCCCAGGGACGCGGATGCCGCTACACATCAGATGTTTGTGAAGTGTGAACTTTTGCGCCAGGAAGTGGACCGGTTGTTGAAGGAGTTGGGTCATGTTGATGGGCATGGAGCTGGAGAAGGCCCTGGAGCGAGCAGAGAAGATGTGGACTGAGGACGAGGACGTCACCTGGACCATACTCAGGAGTCGTTTTTCCTCTGTGTCCAAAAAGGTCCTCAAAGACCACCTACGGGCCAAGGGTCTCTACCCGAGAAAGAGGACGCAGATGGCCATGAGTTATATGGACCGAAAGGCTAAGGTCCCTGGGCCCTATTGGTCTATGGTGGGCAACATGAGAAAGGGTTTTTGATGGTGGGTTCCATAAAATTAAGCGGAGAGGATTTGGAGAAGGCTCTGCAGAGGGCCGAGAGGGCCTGGGCAGGTGATTCTGATATGACCTGGAAGTTGCTTACGACTCGTTTTCGCAACGTGCCTCAGTACATTTTACGCCAAAGGCTGGAGGACAAGGGCCTCTACCCACGTCGGCGAATGTCACAGGAAGAATTCAGTAGGCGTATGAAAGTTCCAGGGGCCCAGTGGATTTGGGTCAGCGACCCCAAGGAAAGGAGCCTGACCTAATGATCATTGGAATTGGCCACAAGGCCCGCTCGGGTAAGGACACCATCGCCTACCACCTCATGGGCAAATACGGCTTCGCCAGAAGGGCCTTCGCCGACTCCCTCAAAGAGGCCGCGCAGGTCATCTTTCGTCTGAGCCAGGAACAAATGAATGGCAATCACAAAGAGGACACCGACAGCCGCTGGAAGTGCTCTCCACGCCAGATCATGCAAACCTTTGGCACCGAGTGCATGCGGCATTGTTTTGGTGAAAATATCTGGGTCAAGAGCCTCAGGGCCTACATGCTCCAGTATCCAGATGTCCTACACTGGGTCATTCCCGACGTGAGATTCAAGAACGAAGCAGAGGCCATAAAACAATGGGGCGGCATCTTATGGCGAGTGGACAGGCCCGAGGCCCTGATCTCCTTGCACGAGAGTGAGAAGGCCCTTGATGGCTATAGGCGATGGGATCGCATTTTCGTCAACGACAAATCGCCTCAGGAACTGTTGAGACAGGTGGATGAGGTTTTCAGGTGACTCTAGCTATTTTGACGACGACGTTGTTGTTGGCGCTGCCTCCGCGTGAGTACCGGGCAGTGGTTCATGAGTGCTATGATGGCGATACGTGTACTGTCGATATTGATCTTGGTCTTGATGTCATGGTCCATGACGTGCGTGTACGTCTGGCTGAAGTTGACGCTTGGGAGTTACGTGATGGACTTCGCGGTCGTGTAGCCAGGACCTGGATCAATGAGATGCTCAAGGGCCGGGTTGTAAGGTTGGTTGTAAGGCAGACGCGCAGTGGCCGCGACGCACGCGGCAAATACGGACGCCTCTTGGCCACCGTGTGGCTGGGGGATGTGAACATAAACGACCAGCTGGTAAAGCTGGGGCATGGGGTTGATTATGTACACTGAAGATCAAATTGAGGCCGCCGCGCAGGCCGCTCATGAGGTCAACAAGACCTATTGTCGTGAGGTCATGGGGGACAATGTCCACCTGTTCTGGAAGGACTCACCAGAGGACCTGAGGGAGTCCACGCGCGAGGGCGTCAGGCAAATTGCCAGAACCCCGGCCGTCACGCCTGAGGAGAGTCACGAGAATTGGACGAAGTATAAATCGGCCCATGGTTGGGTCTATGGCGAAAAGAAAGACTACAGACGCAGAACCCACCCTTGCCTAGTGCCCTACGAAAAATTGCCCATGGCCGACAGGGTCAAAGACGCCCTGTTTCACTTGGTCGTCAAGGCCAGTTTGGGCATTGATGATGGTGGAGAGGAAATTCGCCCCCATCAGTTGGGACAATAGCCATGCGCGGCTTTTGGTCTGGGCATGTCTATGCCGTTTTGTGGGGTCGAGACGCCGTCCTTTGTGACTATGAGGGCTATGAGGCTTGGATTCCCTACGATGTGATTTGTGACGACAGCGACATCTATAAGAATTGCTGCGAGGACGAGGGCGAGTTGGTCATCCCCTGGTCAAAGGCTTGGGAGTTGGGATGGGGCTGATGTCTTCAGCGGAGATCCTTTGGCATATGGTCAACGGGTCTGTTGTTATCGACCCTTTTGAGGAGTGGCGCCTAAACACCGACTCCTATGACCTGACCTTGGGGCCCTTTTTCTGGCGCTATACCGAGGACGTCAAGAAACGCGAGCCTGCCGAGATGGCCAGGGGTGAGGGGTTTGAGCTCTTTGACGCCCGAGATACGGGCCATATTTGGCTTGGGCCAGGCGAGAGGGTCTTGGGCCACACGGTCGAGGTCATTGGCGGAAGGGTGGCCAACAACAGGGCCGTAACGACGGCCATGCACGCCACCTCCACGGCCGGGAGGCATGGCCTCACCGTCTGCCAATGTGCGGGCTGGGGAGACGTTGGCTACGTCAACATTTGGACTATGGAGATTGGCAATAATCTCCAATCGGCGTCCATGAAGTTGCCAGTCGGGGCCACCGTGGCCCAGCTGTCTTTTAGTGAGGTTGTGCCCCCCGACAGCGACTATTGCCAGGGTGGGGGGAGTTATGGGACCTGGGAGGAGGAAGCACAGGCCATCAGAAGCCAATGGCGGCCTGAGGACATGTTACCTAAGCCCTTGAAGGTCACTGATAATGTCAAATGGGAGATGGATAATGTTTAGGTGTCAGGAATGCGGGGGAGTCAGTAAGCCCCGAGAGAAACAGGCTCGGTTGGTGAGGGAGTACCGTACCACCACTCAGGGTCGTCAAATAGTCAGTGAAATCTATGTCTGTCAGAGCTGTTACATGAAACAGCTGGAGGTTGAGGATGGAAGAGGAATTCAAGGCGATGAAGTTGATTATGGACGTCTTGGTGAAGAATTGGCCAAAGCTGGCACCAGATACCAAGGTGTGGCTTAAGAGCAGGCTTGAGGAACTTCCTGATGACAAAATTATTCAGGAGGATGTGGATAAGGAGAGGGTTTAGAGTATGTGGTGGCTGTTGATCCCATTTCTTATCTTGCCTCCGACGATTATGGCCCTGTCCTTTCTTATAACCAGGCACATCCATGGCCCCTGGTCTGAGAGATATAGGGGCGTGAGGATTTATGGCAAGAAGTGCCTAAAGACTACGTATGTTGAGCTACAGCTTGAGACGATGATGGTCGAGTTCATCAAGTACATGAGCGGCGGCGAAGGTCGGTTTGATCACGACGAGCTGGTCAGTCATCTGTCCAAGGTCCATTGCCACCTTCGTACTCACAAGCTAAAGACAACGCTTAGGCCCGGTGAAGTCGACAGGGAATACAATGGCCTCACACACTCGAAGTTTAAGATCGAGGTGGCCGTCGACAAAGAGGACTTTTGGGACAAAAAAGATGGCCCTTTGGTCTATAAAACGGCCCTACTCTACGAGCTTTTAAATGCCTGTCTTTGGGCCCTTGAGGGCTACGAGATGGCCTACGCCGAGACGTTTTTGGACGCCGATGACAAAAGGCATTGGCGTCTGATTCCAGACGTCACCGGCGATGGTCAGATAAATAATTTGGATGTTGAGAGGCTACAGAAGGGTCGAGAGGCCTACGACCGACGTCTGGGGGAACTACAGGCCCATATCAACGGTATTTTTTTAAGGCCGTCGGCCGAAAGGACATGAAATTGATAAGAGATGCGGCGAATGATTTCGGTCATCCGTGGAAGTTGTTGTCCAGCTGTTCTGCGGACGCTGAAACTACCAAGGTCATGCCCGTTGAGGGGCGTGGGGTTGTTTTAAAACTTCATCAGGGCTTACCGATATTCATAGACAATGTGGTGGTATTGGAGACAGTGGCCAAGATTGATGACGACACCTACGAGTGTGTCCATCGCCATCTTATGGACGTGAAGATGGCCGAAGGTAACCTGCCCGTTGTGGGTCAGATCTATGCGGGCATGGTCTTGACGCGCGAGGTGGAAGAGAATGTTTAGACGCGGCGATGAGATTTCCTGGACGAGTAATGGTCCCAAGGGGGTCAGGGAACGTGTGGGGATCGTTAGAGCCTACGTCAAACCAGGGAAAGAAATTAAGTTACCAAAGCGTGCTGATCCGGCAAAATTCAAAGCAGCTCTTGTGAATACTGTGCATGCTAGATATCTTGTTGAGATTCAGCGTGTTCACAAGAATACCGGACGTAAGCTTAAAAGCCACTGGATGGCGCCCAAGGCCGTGACCCTGGAGCGCTTGGCTGTGGTTGTTTCTGATCGCTAGATTACCCCAACTCGCACACGCCCCCGGCACAGGCTGGCATTTGGCCAAAATCGACGACGTTTTTGGCTTCGAACATGGTCGTATAATCTACGTCTCTATATTCGTTCATCAGCCTGTCCCACTTCTTAATCAGGTAGACGTCCTTGAGGCAGTAGGTGGCCTTCTTTAGATCTCCGTCCATGTGGTCATGGGCCATGCGCTGGAAATTTTTGATCCACATTTCTTGGGTCTTGTTGGGTTCTTGGACGCCAAATCCCATTGGACATCCTAGGGCCGTATCGCATGCCGCCCATAGGTCGTCGTCAAACGCGGCCAGGGCCATGTCGATGTAGACGGTTGCGGCTATGGCCGCGCGGCCATATGTCTCCAGGATCTCGTTGACGGTCTTGACGGCGATGTAGGGGACCTGTTTGAGGTCAAGGTCGATGGACGACGAGACCAAGGTGACACCGGCGAAGGTGTTTTGGTGCTCGAAGATGTAGTCGGCGGCCTGTTTCCACTCGTCTTTATGGGCTATGTGGATGGTGTTGGAGACGTTGTGACTAAGGCTGGGATGGAGACATCGTTCAGTTCTTCGGCCTGGGTTAACCCAGTGCTCCTTGAGCATTTTGACCTTCTTGAGCATATCTAGGGCCCCTACGTCCTTTTTGACCAGGGCCCCTTCGGGGGCCTCGATGCAGAAAGTGATGACGTCGTCTGTTCCGCCTGTGGACCAGACACTCTTTTCCACGGCCCCGGGATTGTAGGTGCGGAAGTGTCGGTAG
>Ga0272441_10004233_pt1 | contig 26354 bp, 21 predicted proteins | sample SSMProp6N_FD_193582 | JGI IMG/M metagenome (GOLD analysis project Ga0272441, IMG submission 193582) | Marine sediment archaeal communities from Little Sippewissett salt marsh, Falmouth, MA, United States - SSM-Prop-6N | ecosystem: Environmental > Aquatic > Marine > Wetlands > Sediment ... | reverse complement strand
CCGGGACCGATGATCTTCTGTACCGGGGAGACCGTCTCGGTGCCGAAGGCGAGGGCGGCCACAGCCTGGGCGCCGCCGATCCGGAAGACCCGCTCGATACCGAGAAGCCGGGCGGCAAAGAGACATGCCGAATCGACGCTGCCGTCGCTGTCGGGGGGCGTGACGATCTCTATTTCGGGAACTTCGGCTATCCTGGCGGGAACCGCAAGCATGTACAGCATGGAGGGAAAGCTGCCCCGGCCGCGCGGAACGTAGAGTCCCGCCGAATCGATGGGGGAGGACTTTTCACCCGAGATGAGTCCGTCGAAGAGCGGAGTAAAAGCGAGCCGCTCCGGCTTCTGGGCGGAATGAAAGTCCCACACGGTGCGGATAGCGAACTCCAGAGATCTCTTCACGTCCTCATCGAGGGAACGCTCCGCTGAATCGAATTCGGATGACTCAACGCGTATACCCCGGTTCCCGAGGTCGACTTTGTCGAACTTCAGACTGTAGTCGCGCAGCGCGGAGTCGCCGTCGCGTTTCACCGTCTCGACGATATCCCTGACTGTGTCGAGGACTTCGGAAATATCGGTCTCCGAGCGTCTGAAAAGCGCGCGTTTCTCTTCCTCGCTGTAATCATTCCAGAATCGAACATATACGGACATTGCAGCAGTTCCCTTCTCGGTGGATAAAGCTACTTTAGTACACTCCTCCGAGACAGTCAATGTGAGGTCTGCTTGAAAAAAATCGGATTATCTCTGAGTATATGGGTATGATCATCCAGGGCGTTCCCCTCGGTACCTACCGTACCGAATGTCCATACCTACCGGGCAACAGCTTCATTTCGGAAAATATCATCGTGCGGGAGATCGATCTCGAAGGGCTCGACTATCTTCTGTCCCTCGGCTTTCGTCATTTCGGTGAACACTTCTTCCGGCCGATATGCACCGGGTGTCACCAGTGTATTCCCATCAGGGTCCCCGTCGACGGCTTTGCCCTTTCCCGCAGTCTGAAAAGGGTCAGGTCGAAGGGCAGAACCCTCGATTTCACGATAGCGGCCCCGGCACCTTCCCGGGAAAAACATGAACTCTACCTTTCACACACCGAACGATTCGAGCAGAAGGACACGGCGGGCTATGACAGTTTCGTCGAATCGTTCTTTCATCAGTTCCCTTTCAGCAGAGAGCTGCAGATATTTGAAGATGGAAAACTGATAGCAGTCAGCCATTTCGATATGACTGACGGATGTCTCTCGGCGGTGTACTGCTACTGGGACTATAGTGCAGCCGAATTCAGTCCTGGGACACTGGCCGTTGTGAAGGAACTCGAAATCGCGCAGAAGCACCAGCTGCCGCATGTATATCTCGGTTATTACGTACCGGAAAACAGGCATATGAAGTACAAGTCCCGTTTCAGGCCGAATGAAGTGCTGCTCACGGAGGAGAGCTGGGTTCCGTTCCTCGGCACCGCGGGAGAAGCTTCGGACCCGGCTATCGAAAAGCACGGGTTCCAACCCCAAACCCGGCTTGTCCGGGAGTAGACGGATTTGTGCGGATCGCTTGTGTTCCTGGTATGCATCGGCTATATTGTGGTGTATAAAGTTTGCCAAAGGAGGGCTTATGCGCAGGAATACTGCTCCCTGGACTTTTTTGAAGGAGTATACCCCTTCACACTTCAAAGGCGAGTGGCCGACTCTTCCGGAGATGTTTACTATTACGGCGGAGAGACACCCGGAGCGGAAGTGCTTCAGTATCTACGAGCCGGATAATCTCTTTCTTACCTATGCCGAGGCCTACCGGGCCGTCAGGGAAGTATCCAACCATCTCGTGAAGCTTGGGGTGAAAAAGGGCGACAGGGTCGCACTTACCGGAAAGAATTCGCCGGAATGGACCATCGGGTATCTCGCGATCCTGTTTGCAGGCGGTGTCGTTGTTCCTATCGATTATCAGCTCAAGGACGAGGAAGTGGCCGGACTGATTAGATTTTCCGATGCGAAAATTCTCCTGGTCGATGAGGAAAAATTCGAGACTGTCGGCGGAGACAAGTCGCTTTCCCTCGAAGCGGTGCTTTCCCTCTCGCCGCGGAAGGACAACTACCTGCTCGATGCCAGGGACAGCGAAGAGGTCCCGAGGCAGATGCCGGAGGAGAACGATCTGGCCGCTATACTGTACACTTCCGGTACCACCGGTAATCAGAAAGGCGTCATGCTGACCCACGGGAACTTCGTCAGTGATTGCTATCTGGCCCAGGCGAACATGAATATTTTTCACACCGATGTGTTCTACGCTCTCCTGCCTCTCCATCACTCCTACACCATGCTGGCGGTCTTCATCGAAGCTATTTCAGTGGGGGCTGAAATCGTGTTTGCCAAGAAACTGGTGGTGAAGCAGATACTGAAGGACCTGCATGAGGGCCAGGTGACCATGTTCCTCGGAATTCCGATGCTCTTCAACAAACTCCTCAAGGGACTGCTGCGGGGAATCAGAGAGAAGGGGATCCTCGTGTATGGACTGATCCGCGGAATGATGATGCTCAGCGGCTTCATCAAGAAGGTCTTCAAGGTCAATCCGGGCAAGAAAATGTTCCACGGAATCCTCCAGAAAATATCTCTCGATACCAATCGGATCTGTATCTGCGGCGGAGGACCGCTGCCGTCATCGACCTTCAGCATGTTCAACCAGCTGGGGATCGATTTCGTACAGGGGTACGGACTCACCGAGACTTCACCGATCCTGACACTCAACCCGGTCGACCATTACAAGGAGACTTCCGTCGGCAAGATCATCCCCCGCACCGAGATGCGGATCCTCGAGCCCGACGAGGAAGGGAACGGCGAGATCATCGTCAAGGGACCGATGGTCATGCAGGGCTACTACAACAACGAAACTGCCACCAGAGAGGTCTTCACCGAGGACGGATGGTTCAAGACCGGTGATGTGGGGCACCTCGACAGTGAGAATTATCTCTACCTGACGGGACGGAAAAAGTCGCTCATCGTAACCGAAGGCGGTAAGAACGTATTCCCCGAAGAGATCGAGGACCATTTCCAGCTGTACGAAGAGATAGAGCAGATTCTCGTTCGCGGTTATACACTCGACGAAAGGATGAAGACCGAGGGGATCGAGGCGGTCGTGTATCCCAACATCGATTTTTTTCAGGAGGGAGGTTCGGATGACTTTCCCAGGGAGAAGATCGAGCAGCGCGTCGACGAGATCATCAAGGCGGTCAACATGGAACTACTGCCATACAAGCGGATTTCCCGCTTCGATGTGCTCGATGAACCCATGGAGATGACCACTACCAAGAAGATCAAACGGTTCAAAGCCTGAGGCGGGTAAGGTGAACGGCACATTCGGGGGAGGCAGGTTTTTTCCGGCCGTCGTACTGGTTCTGGTATGGCTGTGCTTCCCCTTCCACGCATCGGCCGAATATCTCCAGTTCGGCAGTGACATCTTCGTCAACATGCCCGCCAGCTGGCAGGTGGATGGAATCGAGGAGACCAAGTTCTCGGCAGTCAACCGGGCCGGAGAGGCCTATCTCCTGGTGAAATATACCGGAGGCGGCGAATTCGATGAAATAGGCCCGATGTACGATTACTATCTCGGTGAGCTCCAGGCCGAGTCCCTGGGACGGACCGGTTTTTCCTACTCGGGCACTGCCGCGGAGGTGGGAACTATCCGCTTCCCCCACGAGGGGAGACCGCATACCGGATATCTGTTGTGCATAGATACCCTTCGAATCGATTTGGTGGCAGTCGCCTTCGCCGGGGAAGAAAACTTCTCCACCTACCAGGACATGCTCCTCTCCGCTCTCGATTCTCTCTCAATCGGCGAAAACGGGCTGATGTCTCCGGGTCCGATCAGCCAGTCCGTTTCACCGTATCCGGACCCTGATAGAGAGATGTTCTCCATCCGGTACGGGGAGACCGATATTCCGGTAACGATGAGCAGACGGGCCATGAAAGCCAGCCAGGAGCTCATCGAACGTGAAGCCCGGGTGCTGGTCGCATACGCGGGCACCCCCTATGCCGAGGAGGCGTGGCAGCGGTACTACCGTATCATCTACCGTGACATATACCGAAGATGCCGTCCGATCTACGGAGCCCTGCAGCAATACCTGCGGCCCGATGAGCTGAGTAAGCGGGAGATCGCTGAAGAGCTGCTCCGCTGGGTGCAGGGCTTCGAGTACCGGCGGCTGGCAACGGTGTCCGACTGTCTCACTCCGCTCCAGGCGGCAGTGGAAAATGCAGGCGACTGCGACTCGAGAGGACTTCTGCTGACCATCATACTTCATTACTACGGGATCGATGCCATCCTGATGGTCTCCGGCGCATACGCCCACAGTATGACCGGAGTGGACGTTCCCGGCAGAGGGGCCCGCTTCGAGTACAACGGCACCGCATACCTGGTAGCGGAGACCACCGACCAGGTGGAGATCGGTCTGATAGATCAGGCCATGGCCGACCCCAGCGGGTGGATCGGAGTGGACTTCATCAACACACGAATTCTGAGCGGAGAATGACAGATGGGTGAGGATCTCCGTTTCGGACACAGTCGCCTTCCGCGGATGATAGCAGGCCGCGGCAGATTGAAACAGCTGCCTGCCGTGCTCAGGGAATGCGGATATCTGAAGACCTCTCTCATAACCGGCGGGAAATCCTACACGGATTCCGTTTTTCGGGAGGAGCTGGAAAAAGGACTGCGTGAGGCGGGAATAGAGTTCAGGCATTTTCAGGTGTCCGGGGAGCCTTCATGCGGAGTCGTCGATACGGTACGCGATGAGTGCATCCGGCTGGAGCTCGACAGCGTTCTCGCCGTGGGCGGCGGCAGCGTTATTGACACCGGCAAGGCTGTGGCTGCGATGATGAGACATGCCGGCAGTGTCAGGGAGTATCTCGAAGGGGTGGGTGATAAACAGGCCTCAGGCGCGCGTGCCCCGCTGACTGCCGTTCCTTCCACTTCAGGCACCGGTTCGGAAGCCACTAAAAACGCCGTTATCAGCGAGATAGGTACTCACGGATTCAAGAAGTCCCTGAGACACGAGGCCTTCATTCCGGACATTGCGCTCCTCGACCCGGCCGTGACTTCCGGCTGTCCGGCTGACGTTACCGCCGCTGCGGGGCTGGACGCTCTCACGCAGCTGCTGGAGGCTTATGTCTCGACGGGAAGTTCTCCCTTTACGGACGCACTGGCCCTGGACGGACTGCGGCGGACGGGGTGGGCCCTCCCGAGGGTCATGAAAAACGGGAGGGACCTGGAAGCCCGTATGCAGATGGCATATGCAGCCTACCTGTCTGGAGTCTGTCTGGCAAATGCCGGACTGGGGGTCGTTCACGGTGCGGCGTCGCCGATCGGTGCGCTCCGTTCCGTCCCGCACGGAGTCGTATGCGGGACCCTGCTTCCATCGGCCACCGAGAGCATCGTTCAGCAGCTGAGGCAGGCCGGCCCCGGCGGGGAAGCCGCGTTGGGTAAGTATGCCCGGGCCGCAGCTGCCCTGATCGGAAGGCCCGACGAAGTCCTGTCAGAACCCCACGACAGGCTGGATCCGGACATGGCTGAAGCAAAAGATCTGTGCGACCGTCTCGTTGAACTCCTGTACCGCTGGGCAGCTGACTTTGATGTACCCCGTCTGTCCGCCTACGGCTTCACTTCCGAAGACCTCGATGTATTGAGCAGCCGGAGTTCTCTCAAGGGGACGCCGGTTGATCTGTCCAGGGACCGGATAAAAGAGATCCTGTCCAGACGACTTTGAACGGAACGCAGCAGGTGCTGTTCCGGTCCGATTCTGTGGAATGCATAAAAAACGGCCGGTTCATCACCGGCCGCATTTTTTCCCGAAAAAGACTACTTCTGTTCCAGCTGAATAGAAATGGCGGGCTGGTTGCAGACCTCGTCCGGCCCGAAGTACTGGATCGCTCCGGGATAGGCAAAGGAGGTCTTGAGGGCCCATGCGTCGCGTTGAGCGGCAAAGGTCTTGAAGGGTAATCCGTCGAGCTCGACCAGGGCCTTCCTGATAACCGGTTTCATCTTCCCGTGCCTCATTTCAAGATTCATCATCATGGTGATGGGGATACCCCCGGGGACCCACTCACGGGCAGGGGCGGCCAGATTCTGAATGGAAGAGATGTAACCGCTCAGACCGAAGGCTATCAGAAGATAGGCGTTGTAGCCGAGACTGTAGGTGTAGTTGGCGTCGAAGTTGGAGGGGAATGCCGCCCGGCCTTCGTAACCGAGGAAATGATGCTGTGTGGAAAACTTGCCTGTGTACTTCCCCTCGGCCTTCAGCTCGTTGAGTTGATCTTCCACCATCTCGATGAGGAGCTTTTCGGTCTCGATCCGCGATACCTGAACGTTCCCGTGGGGATCCCGGTCCATCAGCAGCTGCCGCTGAATGTTGGTGGGCAGAGAAGAGAAGACGTAGCTTGCATCCCTGGAGAGGTTCTTGTTGATCCACTCGGACTGGCCCTCATAGGTATTGAGGGTGCTGAAGTAGTTCTGATGCTCCGCAAGAAGGGTGTTCAATTCTCTGATGAGTCCCTTCATCTCTGGAATGAACTCGATCAGTCCCTCCGGGACCAGGACGATACCGAAATTACTTCCCCCTTCGCTCCGCCTGACCACGGTGTCCACGATTGACTGCACGATCTCATTGAGGGTGATGTGCTTCTGCTCGACCTCTTCGGAAATGATGGCGACGTTGGGGTGGGTCTGGAGGGCGCACTCGAGACAGATGTGGGAGGCGCTCCTGCCCATCAGTTTGATGAAGTGCCAGTATTTCTTAGCCGAATTCGCGTCCCTCCCGATATTCCCGATGAGTTCGGAATAGGTCTTCGTGGCGGTGTCGAAGCCGAAGGAGACTTCAATCTGCTCGTTCTTGAGATCACCGTCGATGGTCTTGGGAACTCCAATTACCGAGATTTCCGAACCTGCATGTGCAAAGTATTCCGCCAGAAGAGCGGCATTGGTGTTGGAGTCGTCACCGCCAATTATCACAAGAGCGGAGATATTATTTTTACGCAGAACTTCTTCGCTGATCTTGAACTGTTCCTCAGTTTCGATCTTGGTCCGGCCGGAGCCGATCATATCAAAGCCGCCGGTGTTGCGGTATTTGTCAACGTACTGTCCGGTCAATTCAATCAGCCTGTTCTCGAGGATCCCGGAAGGACCTCCGAGAAAGCCGTACAGCTTTGAGTCGCTGTTGGCAGCCTTCATGGCGTCGAAAATACCGGCTATCACATTGTGGCCGCCCGGGGCCTGACCGCCTGAAAGGACCACCCCGATATTGACCGATGACATCTTCCGGCTCGAATCGCCTTCGATGAATTGTATCGTCGGTTTGCCGTAGGTGTGGGAGAAGATCTCCTTCATCTTTGTCTGGTTGTCAACCGATTCCGTCTCCGGTCCGTAACTGATCCCAATCTTCGAGATCACATTCTGCAGTATTGCCGGAAGCACCGGCTTGTACTCCCTGCGGATTCTCTGCAGCGGACTTGTTTCACTCTTCATTCTTTACTCCTCTCCAATATGTATGACCCCGCGGGATCGGATGGTGAGGGGAGTGGCGCTCCCCTTCCCAAAATGTGCCTCCATTACAGCCTGCATTGTATCGAAAGTATCTGCCGGAATATAGCCCTGCACGGTTCCTGCAAAACCGCCTCCGTGCACGCGGAATATACCGTTCGGACAGATCGTCCGCAGGAAACCGAGGGCGTAGGTCACTGCCTGTCGATTCGAAGCTCCGCCTGGGGTGCAGTTCTGCAGAAGGGTCCAGGAGGATATTCCCGACGCTTCGATTGTACGAAGATATGCATTGATGTCTCTGTAGGCAAGGGCTTCACGGATCGCGTCGACCCGCTCGTTCTCCTGGTAAAAATGGATTGCCCGCAGTACCGCCCGGTCACCGCAGGTCTCTCTCAACTGTCTCGAGTTCCTGAGAATCTCCTCAAGACTGCAATCCCTCAGTACCGTTCTGTCGAACTGTCCGGCGATGCATCCCATCTCCCGGGGTATAGCGGCATATTCGCCGGTGAGATCGGCGTGGTCTCCTCCGGTATCGAGGATCATGAGCTGATACCCGAATTCATTGAAGCTGATGTCGATCCGATCTATCTTCGGATCGTTTTCCTCTTTGAAATCGATCACCGAAATACCCCCTGCCGCACAGGCCACCTGATCCATGAGGCCGCAGGGCTTGTGGAAAAAAGTGTTTTCGGCGAATTTACCCGCTCTGGCCAGTTCCACCTCATCGATGGTTCCGCCGTTATAGAAGGTGTTGAAAACCATGCCGATCAGCACTTCCAGCGAGGCGGAGGAACTCAGACCGGAACCCATCGCTACCCGGCTGTCTATATAGGCTGAAAAGCCTCCGATCCGGTACCCCTTCTGCTGGAAGTAGGCTGCGATTCCTCTCACCAATGCGTCCGCCTTACCGGATTCACCGGAATCAGGCTTCAGATGCCGGAGGTCTGCGCTGATATCCTCGGGAAAGCCCTCGGTTACGATCTCGACAACGAAGTCCGACCGGGGAACCGCCGCTGCAATCTTGTCAAGCTGTATGCCGGCGGCAATGACCTTCCCATGGTTGTGATCGGTGTGGTTGCCGCACAGCTCGCTTCTTCCCGGACTGCTGAACAGTATCACTTCACCGGATCCGAATCTTCGAGTGAAACCGGCGATGAGGGACGAGTACCGCTGTTTTTGTTCCCCGGCGGCTTCGGGTCCGTAGAGTTCCCCGAGTAATCCGTTGAGCTCTCCGTTTTCGATGGAATTCACAGTGTACGTTTTCATTGTTTACTCCATGGTGTGCAGGAAGTGAGTTTCCGGGAGTTCGCGAAGCCTGGCTGCCGCCGACTCGGCGGTGATGTCCCGCTGTACAGTGGCGAGGAGCTCATAGCCGACCATGAACTTCTTGACCGTTGCCGATCTGAGAAGCGGGGGGAGGTAGTGTATGTGGAAGTGCCATTCGGGATGAGAGCCGCCGTCGGTCGGCTTCTGATGCAGACCCATCGAATACGGGAAGTGTGTCTGAAAGAGATTGTCGTACCGTGTCCCCAGACGCTTCATAATATCTGCCAGGTCGTTCTTCTCAGCTTCATTCAGTTCGCTCAGAGAGGCCGCGTGCCTGCGGGGCAGTACCATCGTCTCGAAGGGCCATACAGCCCAGAATGGGACGAGCGCGACGAATGAGTCATTCGCAACCACGATCCGCTCCTCCGCGCCGAGTTCCCGTTCGAGATAATCGCACAGGAGGCAGCAGCCGTGAAGGTCGAAGTAGGCTCGCTGATGCTCCAATTCCTTCTGAGGGACCTGCGGGATGGTCTCATTGGACCAGATCTGTCCGTGGGGGTGGGGATTCGAGCAGCCCATAGTGGCGCCGCGGTTTTCGAAAATTTGAACATAGTTAATGTAGGATTCATCTCCGATAATGCGGTACTCGTGTTCCCATACGTCGATGACCTTCCGTATATCGCCGGCTTCCATGAGCGGAATTGTCAGGTCGTGGCGGGGGGAAAAACAGATCACCTTGCATATCCCCTTCTCGCTGCGGGCGATGAACAGATCGTCTTCTTCGAGCGACCCCTCCGGCGTATCGGGCAGAAGGGCGGAAAAGTCGTTCACGAACACGAAGGTGTCGGTGTAGACGGGATTCTGTGCGCCTCCGGACCTGGAGTTCCCGGGACAGAGGTAACACTTCGGGTCGTACTCCGGGGATTTTTCAACCTGAGGCTTCTCCTGGTGTCCCTGCCAGGGGCGTTTTGTCCGATGCGGCGACACCAGTACCCACTCTCCAATCAGGGGATTGTACCGGTGATGAGGATGCTCCTTGAGATTCATACGTATCTCCTTGCATATTTATTTTATAGAAGTAGTATGAAGGAAAGCCGTCTTTTTTTTCAAGGTCATCCCGTATTAAAACGGGGTTTCATGGGAAAACCGTGCGTGAAGATTGACCACATCTGCTCTTGTTGTTTACACTTGGGCTATGAATGAAGCAAACACTCTTCCTCACAAGCTCAGAAACGTGATTCAGAAGTATCCATGGGGTTCGCTGACCTTGATTCCGGACTTGATCGGGGTTGATAATCCCGGCGGAGAGCCCTTCGCTGAGATGTGGATGGGTGTCCATGAGCGGGGACCTTCGAAAATCGTTCTCGATTCGGACCGTGAAATCGTACTGAGCAGGGTACTGGAGGAACAGTCCCGCGATATCCTCGGGCCCTCGGCGGATGAGCGGTTCAACGGGGAACTGCCCTTCCTCTTTAAAGTACTGGCAGCGGAACAGCCGCTTTCGATCCAGGCCCATCCGAACAGGATACAAGCTGGAGAAGGGTACGCCGAAGAGGAGAGGCGGGGAATCCCGCTGGATGATTTCGCCCGCAGTTACCGGGACCGGAACCACAAGCCGGAGGTGATCTGTGCGCTCACTCCGTTTACAGCAATGTGCGGTTTCAGAGAACCGGGTGTGATTGCTTCCTTTTATCGGGAAATCGACTCGGAGATATACCGCCGGCACGTTGCACCGGTTGAGAGTATAAAAAACAGCACGGTCTGGATCAGATCCTTTTTTCAGAATCTGATGCAGCTTTCTCCGGATATGCAGCACCGTTTGAGCGAAGAGGCTGCGCGCTGGGCAAATACCGCAGCCGGCGGGGGAATGGAAGCTGAACTCATTCTGCGGTTCCGGCATTTCTTCGGTAACGACGTGGGGGTGCAGGCGCCGCTCTACCTCAATGTAGTCAAGCTTCAGCCGGGCGAGGCGCTCTTCCAGCCGGCAGGCGTTCTTCATGCCTATGTTGAAGGAATGGGGGTCGAACTGATGGCCAATTCCGACAATGTACTACGGGGAGGGCTGACAAGGAAGCACGTCAATGTGGATGAACTCCTGAGAGTGCTCAGTTTCGCACCCCGGCCGGCGGACATCCTGCACGGAACGGCCGTCGATCGATCTGTCAGCCGTTATGACACGCCAATCGATGAGTTCGAGCTTCTGAAAATTCACACCGACCGGAAGGAGTCGGTGCTTCGAACGCAGCGGCGCTCCATCGAAATTGGAATTTGTACCTCCGGAAAATTCACTGTGCGAAACCGCCGGGACCCATCCGCCAATACGCTGGAAGTGAATCGTGGCGAGAGTTTTATGGTTCCCTATGCGTGGAGTGACTATACGCTGGAAGGGTCCGGACTGGTATATATTGCCGATATCCCCGATACGAAAGGATAGAACCGATGCATATATGGATTGACGCCGATTCGTTTCCCCGCAGGCTGCGGAATATCGTCCGCAAGGCTGCGCTGCGCACCAAGGTGCATGCCGTCTTCGTCTCCGACCGCAAGCTCATGGACGTCAAAGGGTCCTTCGTCGAAAACATAGTCGTACCCCATGGTTCGGGCCGGGCCGATGAGGAGATGGTCGAGCGTATCGAACCGGGAGATCTGGCCATAACCCGCGATATACCCCTCGCCGCGCGGCTGGTGGACAGGGGCGCGATAGTGATTGACGACCGGGGCAAGCTCTACACAACCGAAAATATCCGTGAACGGCTTTCCATACGGCATGCAATGGAAGGTTTTCGAATGGCCGGGATCAACCTGGAGGGCAGTAATCCCCCTGGAGAGAAGGAGGTCCGGTCCTTTGCCGGAGCACTGGACCGGGAACTCACCAAGCTGCTGAATTAGGCCGGAGGATTCCAGGCCTTTTTCACCGTATAGGAATCCGCATCAGCAATGCAGCGGTCTAGAATTCGGCGTTCTTGACCGTTCGCGGGAAGGGGATGACATCCCGAATATTCTGCATTCCCGTGACATACTGGATGAGCCGTTCAAAACCGAGACCGAAGCCCGAGTGCGGAACGCTGCCGTATTTCCTGAGATCGAGGTACCACCAGTAATCATCAGGATTGAGGTCCATTTCCTTTATACGCCTGAGCAGCACATCGTAGCGGTCCTCTCTTTCGCTGCCGCCGATGATCTCACCGAGCCGCGGTACGAGCACGTCCATTGCGCGCACGGTCTTGTCATCATCGTTCAGCTTCATATAGAAGGCTTTAATCTCTTTTGGATAGTCGGTGACTATCACCGGGCCCTTGAAGACCTCTTCGGTCAGGTAACGTTCATGTTCGGACTGCAGATCGCTTCCCCATGAAACGGGATATTCGAATGTGCGGCCGGCTTTTTCGAGCAGATCGACTGCTTCGCTGTATGGAATGTGGGTGAACCTGGACTCGACCACCTTCTCGATGCTGTCCCGGACTCCCTTTTCGATCCACTTGTTGAAAAAATCCATGTCGTCGGGGCATTGTTCCAGAACATACTTCAGGATGTACTTGATGAACTCTTCGGCAACTTCCATGTTGCCTTCGAGGGTGCAGAAGGCCATCTCCGGTTCGATCATCCAGAATTCGGCCAGATGACGGCTGGTATTCGAGTTCTCCGCCCTGAAGGTCGGGCCGAAGGTGTACACGTCGCGCATGGCGAGGGCGTAGATCTCCGCTTCAAGCTGTCCGCTTACGGTGAGATTGGCCTGCTTCCCGAAAAAATCCTGGCTGTAATCGATCGAACCGTCCGCCTTCGGCAGTTCTTCGAGGGGCAGGGTGGTCACCTGGAACATTTCACCGGCCCCTTCACAGTCGCTGGCCGAGATTATGGGTGTGTGTATGTACATGAAGCCCCTTTCCTGGAAAAAGGTGTGAATCGCATAACTGAGCGCGTTCCTCACACGGGTAACAGCACCGAAGGTATTGGTGCGGGGGCGGAGATGAGCGATCTCACGAAGGAACTCGAAGGAGTGCCGTTTTTTCTGCAGCGGGTAGCTGTCGGCCGGTGAGGTGCCGACGACGGTCAGCGTTTCGGCCTGAAGTTCTACACTCTGGTTTTTTCCGGGTGAAGGGACGAGAGACCCGGAAATCTCCACACTGGCGCCGGTCACCGCCTCCTCGATCTGTGTGAAGTCCTTCTGCTGAGAGTCGACGATTACCTGGATCCCGCGGAATCCCGAACCGTCGGTAACCTCCAGAAACGTGACGTTCTTGGAATCACGTTTGGTCTTGACCCAGCCCTGTATCTTTATCTTCTGCCCGTCGGCTTCCATTCCGAGTATATCGCGTATACGTTGTGACATAGTATCTCCTTCTTCCTGCGGTTCTACAGAATTAGCATAGTTTTGATTTGAAGTCAAACCGGTCCTACGGCTTGCATATTATTATGCACCGTACTAAAGTACTTTATCAATGCATGAGGAGGGGTGGTATGGGCGTATTGCGTTCCCTGACAATGGAAAGTCTTCTGATCGAGAGTACCGAGAGTTTCGGACCGTTCGAATGTGTTTCATTCGTGGATGGAACTCCTTACACATATCGGGATTTTTACAACCGGGTCGTTTCGCTGCGCAACTATCTTATTTCCCGCGGAATAAAAAAGGGCGACAAGGTGGCTCTGCTCAGCGAGAACCAGCCGAACTGGGGTGTGTCCTACTTTGCCATTACTACCCTCGGCGCGGTGGCTGTGCCGATTCTCACCGATTTTCACGCAGATGAGATCCGTCACATTATTGAACATTCGGAGGCCAAAGCCTTCTGTGTTTCGATCAAGCTGATTGAAAAGGTCCGGTCCCTTCTGGATGAATCTGATAAACCCGTTATCTGTGTCAATAACTTTTCAGTCATACACACGCCAATCGGCTCCGGGAAACTGGACAAGCCGAAGAGCGATTGGGAATTGATTGAAATCTCGGAACATCCTATCGAAAAGCTCAATTTCGTGGATGAGGAGGACTGGGCGTCCATTATCTACACCTCCGGGACCACCGGGCAGTCCAAAGGGGTCATTCTAAGCCATCGGAACATCGTCTACGATGCTGAGGCTGCCTCGAGCATACCCAATCTCGGTCCCGGCGACCGTCTCCTGTCGATCCTGCCGCTGGCACACACCTATGAATGTACCATCGGTTTCATAACCCCATACCGGGTTGGATCGCATATTTTCTACCTTTCCAAGCCGCCAGCCCCGACAGTTCTCCTGCCGGCGTTGAAGAAGGTCAGACCGAACGCCATGCTGACGGTCCCTCTCCTGATTGAAAAGATCTATCGTTCGGCGGTGCTGGCGAAATTTCAGAAGAACCGCCTGATCAGGATCCTGTACAGACTGACTCCCGTCAGGAAGCTCCTCAACCGGGCGGCGGGCCGGAAGCTGCTCCGCACATTCGGCGGCAACATTCACTTCTTCGGGATAGGCGGCGCCGCGCTGGCGGCGGATGTGGAGAAGTTCCTCAGAGAAGCCCGTTTCCCCTATGCCATTGGATACGGTCTCACCGAGACGGCACCTCTCATCGCCGGATGTAATGCACAGCACACCCGGTACCGTTCGACGGGTCCGGTGCTGCCGGGGGTCAGCGTGAAGATCGACAATCCAGACAAGGAGACCGGAGAAGGTGAGATACTCGTGAAGGGACCCAACGTCATGAAAGGGTATTACAAGGACCCTGAAAAAACCGCCGAAGTGCTGACCGAAGACGGGTGGTTTCACACCGGCGACCTCGGCGTATTCGACAGCGATGAATACCTCTACATTCGGGGAAGGCTGAAGAGCATGATCCTGGGGCCGAGCGGGGAGAATATCTATCCCGAGGCAATCGAAGCCCTCATCAACGAGTATGATTTCGTCAACGAATCACTGGTGATCGAGCATGAAGGCAGGCTGATTGCCAGGGTCCATATCGATCTCGAGGCTTTCGGAGATCAGATCCGGGATATCGCGGAATCCGCCGGCGAGCTGCCCAAACAGATCGGCGAGTACATGAAACAGCTTCGGAAGCAGGTCAACAAACGTCTGAACGTATTCTCCCGGGTCAGTGAATTCGTCATTGAACACCAGCCTTTTGAGAAGACCCCGACGAAGAAAATCAAACGATACCTCTACACACAACTGGGTATGCAGAATAAAATAGAACCAACTGATCAAGGGGAGCAGAATGATTCGAAAGCTGAATAACCTCCATATTCGCGATATCCAGCCGCTTACTCATCCGGGTGAACTGAAGAGCCGTTATCCCATATCGGAGCAATTGGCGGAACAGGTTTTTCAGGGGCGCGAAACGATCAAGCGGATCATCCGCAGAGAGGATCCCCGGCTGCTCGGGATCATCGGCCCCTGCTCCATTCACGACAGGGAGATGGCCGTCGAATATGCCCGCAGGCTGAAAGAGCTTGCCGGGAAGGTCGAGGACCAGATATTCGTGGTGATGCGGGTATACTTCGAAAAGCCCCGGACCACCATCGGCTGGCGCGGATTGATAATGGATCCCTACATGGACGGCTCATCCGATATCGGATACGGTCTGGAGCTGGCCCGCAGTATTATGATCGATATTGCCCGGATAGGGCTTCCCACCGGATCGGAGATGCTGGACCCGTACGTTCCGCAGTATATCGACGATCTGGTCTCATGGGCGGCGATCGGAGCCCGGACTACCGAGAGTCAGACCCACAGGAACCTGGCAAGCGGTCTTTCTATGCCGGTCGGCTTCAAGAACAGTACCTCCGGCAGTCTGGAGCTGGCAATCAACGCCATGCAGTCCGCCACTCATCCGGCCAGTTTTATCGGTATGGATACCGACGGGAATACCTGCGTGTTTCACACCACGGGGAATGATGTATGTCATCTCATACTCCGGGGAGGAAAGAGCGGACCCAACTATCACGAGGAGGATGTGGAGAACGCTGAATACCTCATGAAACAGGCGCAGCTTGATCCTTCGGTTGTTATAGACTGCAGCCATGCGAATTCGGGGAAGAGGTCCCTGAAGCAGAGCAGAGTGCTGCGTTCGGTTACGGATCAGGTCACCAGAGGTCAGAAAGTGATATCGGGATTCATGCTCGAGAGCAGTATCTTCGAAGGACGGCAGGAGATCCCGGAGGACCTCAGCCAGCTCAAATACGGTGTGTCGATTACCGACGAGTGTATCGGATGGGAAGAGACGGAGAGGATAGTTCTCAAGGCGTACAAGGCACTCAAGCATGAGCGGAGCCCGAATCCGAAGCACTGAGGGCAGGAGCCTGCGGAGCTTGCAGATTTTTTGAGAAGGAGGCAGTGCTATGAAGAAGGCGGCACTTCTTCTGGCCGACGGATTCGAGGAAGTCGAAGCGATTACCCCCATAGATTTTCTGCGGAGGGCCGGAATCGAGGTCTCTGTAGTGGGAGTCACGGGAGCGGAGGTACGCGGCGGTCACGGAATAACCGTCGGTGCCGATATTACGGTTGACCAGGTGGCGTCAGATGAACTGGATGCCGTTATTATTCCAGGCGGTATGCCGGGAGCGGAAAATGTCGCCGCTTCCCGGGAAGCACAGAATCTGATCCTGGAAGTATTCGCGGCGGGGAAACTGACGGCGGCGATTTGTGCCGCTCCGGCGGTAGTTCTGGATCCCCTTGGAATCCTGAAGGGGAAGAAAGCGAACTGCTATCCGGGCTTCGAAAAGCGCTTCAAGGACGCTGTGTACCTGCCCGACAGGGTCGTTCAGGACGGCAATGTAATCAGCTCATGCGGTCCCGGCTGCGCGGCTGAATTCTCATTCGCAATAATCGAGTACCTGCTGGGAAAGGAACCTGCGGAAGAGGTGAAGCGGAGAACGTTGAACGACCGCTGAGAGACGGCAGATCCTATAGACCGGGAATCTAAGAGAACTGGAATACCGGCAGGTATTGGAAAAAAAGGGGCCGCTATGTTCGAAAGAACGTGGCGGCCCTTATCATGTCTGGATCGATTGCACTATTGCGGCTTTGCAACAATATCAGCGAGGTCAGGTTTCTTCTTGATGTCCTTCTGAAGCCTTTCCGCACGGCCCTTATTTACATAGTCCTTGTGCTGGAATGAGTAGGTGAAGTTGGTGTGGACATCGTAGTTGCCGTTCAGGAGTGCATGGGTATCTTCCGTCATGACGAGCTCTTCGTCGGTAGGAATGATGTAGACTTTGGTACCGGATCCATCTGCAGTTACATCTGTCTCCGCGTTTCTGGTAGCTGAGAGTGCATTTTTATCCAGGTCCGCTTTGATTCCGAGTATGTCCAGACCTTCGAGTATACGGTGACGGATAGCGGGGGCCATCTCACCTACGCCTGCTGTAAAGACAAGAGCATCGACCCGGCCGAGAGCGGCGGCGTATGCACCGATGTATTTTTTAAGGCGGTAGGTCTCGATCTCGATGGCGAGTTCCGACCGTTCGTCTCCCTCTTTAGCCGCTTTCTGTATGTCCCTGCGGTCGATGTACTTACCGGTAATTCCGAGGATACCGCTCTTTTTGTTGAGCTGAGTCTCGACATCCTTAGGATCGAGTCCTGCGTTTTTCATAATATGGAATACAACCGCCGGATCGAAGTCTCCGCTGCGGGTACCCATCACGAGCCCTTCGAGGGGAGTGAGACCCATTGAAGTGTCAATCGAGATTCCATCTTTGACGGCGCAGATACTCGCACCATTCCCTATGTGGCAGATGATGGCATTTACTTTATGCGGATCTTTTCCCAGAAGTGCGGCAGTTCGTTTCGTAACGTAGAGGAATGAGGTGCCGTGGAAGCCGTATTTACGTACGCCGTATTTCTCATACCACTCATAGGGGAGGGCGTAGAGGAAGGCGTGCTTCGGCATGGTCTGATGCCAGGCGGTATCCATAATTGCGCAATGGGGCACGTCAGGCAGGATCTTCTGTGCAGCTTCAATACCCAGGATGTTTGCCGGGTTGTGCAGAGGTGCAAGATTGGCAACTTCCCGGAAAGTCTGCAGAGCATGATCATCGATGATGACAGACTTGCTGAATTTGTCGCCGCCCTGTACTACCCGATGACCGACGCCCTGTATGCTGCTCAAATCTTCGACCGCCCCGACTTCCGGGTCTACAAGGGTATCCACGATCAACTGGATTGCCTCACTATGGGTGGGACATTTTGCATCTTTCTTATACGTGTTCTTGCCGATTGCGTTATGTTCAATAGTCGACATTGCCTGGCCGATACGCTCCACTACTCCGTTCGCCAGAACTTCGCTTTTGTCCCAGTCATAGACCTGATATTTTACCGATGAGCTTCCGCAATTGAGAGTTAGAATATCCAACTTATTCCTCCGGTTCTGTGATAATTTTTGTGTCTCATTCTCTCACACAGGTAAATAAATTTCAATCAAGAAAAAAACATCGATTAATACACTGTTTTATCTGTTCGCTGAATCAGCTGCAAAAAACTAGTCCTCCTGTAGTATTGGGAGGAATAAGCGTTGCGAAAAACCGATCTCATGTTCTGCCTGTTCCTGTTCAGTGTGCCTATAATCACGGTATTCCCGGATACTGTTGACTTTCGGATTGAAGATGAAACTGCAGTCTGGAGAATCGGCAGGAGCTGCGAAGATACCCGTATAGTCTGTACCGGCAGCTTTCGCGGCATCGATATCGATCCCCCGGGTTTTGCTCTTAACTGGAAGGGAGTAACCATGGGCCGTATGATGCGGGCCGGCATACTGAGGGAGATTGCCGGCCCCTTCTCTCTGTCGGTGCGTTCAGAAGGTTTTTATGAGGAGAGCGGCTTCAAGCCGGATTTCTCCCTGGAACCGGTAAAGGGATGGGGAGCGGCACTCAGGGTACCGATGAGTTCCGCAGGGAACACCGCCCGAATGGGAACGATGATGTATGATGATTATTCCTGCTTCTGGCTCACCTGTCCAATGTGCACCGGCTGTACACTTCTTGAACCCTTCATCGTCGTCAGCCTGAAGGGCGACAGAGAAGAAGATGAGCTCGTCTCTGAATATGCATTTCAGCTGCATGCTGATACGCTTCTCTTCACGGGGCTGCACATGAGAGCCTCCGAAGGCGGTTGCAGCATCGATCTGCTGCTAAGCCGTGTGGAATCAGGTGTCGGAGTTCCGGGAATGTTTCTCAGGTATCATATTAAGATGGGAAAAGATGACATGGATGGATTCAACTGTAAACTGCTCGCACGGAAGAGTTCTGACACCTATCCGGCAATCGACGGCAATCATGTTCCTGAAGAGGCGGATCTTCATATCAGGGGTGAGTATGTGGATGCATCGTGGCGGTGCTTCGCCGGGGGAGGCATGCTGAGAAAAAAAAAGCCCGCCGTACCTGATATGTGCATCGATACGGAGCGGTCGCTTAGCGCCGGCTTCCGGATTTATGGAGAACACTGGAAATACAGCTTCACAACGGATTACCGGGCGCAGTGCAGCGCCCAGGGTGAAACCACTGTGTCAGGTGAGCACAACAGCCTGATCAAGTATTCGAGGTCCGACTGGTGGATGGAGTTTGCCGTCAGTATGTACCGTGACGGCGGAAGAAAACCAAAGTTCCGGACCGGCGGGGAGTTCGGGTTACGCAGAAGACCTCTTGTGATGCGGGTCCGGGGAGATTCGGACGGCAGCTCCTCTCTTCGCTTCGATTATTTCCCAGCGAAGATTTTTGCGGAGAGGAGGACCGGTTCAGAAAGTGTTGAACAGATGTCCGGATTCCTGTGTCTTGATTTTGATGCGGGAGGGGAATATCCCAACGGCAGATTCGGCTGTACGTCCGTTTCCATAGGTTGGCAGCTGCGGACGCCCTGAGCTGATTGGTACAACGGATGATACGACGACCCGTTGATCAGAGATTGAGCAGATGTTTGGCAGTCTCGAAGTAGATAGTCAGACCGCACACATCGATAACCGTGGCCATGAGCGGGGCGGACATAACCGTCGGATCGAAACCCATCCGGTGGATGATGAGGGGGGCGAGGGTTCCGATGAGATTTGAAATGAACACGACGAAGATAAGAGAGAGGCCCACCACGATTCCTTCGAAGAAGGCAATGCCGGGCGGCAGGAATACGCTGCGGACGATGATGACCGCCCCGGTGATAACTCCCATTAAAATACCGACCAGGATTTCCCGCAGCAGTATGATACCGATCTCCCTGAAATGGATCTCTCCGGTAGCGAGACCGCGGATCATAAGGGTAGAGGACTGACTCCCGGAATTACCGCCGGTTTGTGTGATTACCGGCATGAAAACGAAGAGGAAGGCCGCCCCGAGAATGATGTGTTCGTAGTGGTTGATGACGTTCGTGGTAATCGTTCCCAGCAGGAGCAGGATTATCAGCCATGGAACACGTTTTTTAACCATGCCCCATATTGAAGTGTCCATGTATGAGTCGACTTCACCCGACATGGCGCCCATCTTGTAGACATCCTCGGTCTGCTCATCCCGGATGACGTCGATGACATCGTCGAATGTAATCACACCGAGGAGAAGGTTGTCGCGGTCGACTACCGGAATCGAGACCAGATCGTGTTCTTCGAGGGTCCTGGCAACCTCCTCCTGGTCGGTCTCGTCAAGGACGGTGATAAGTTTGCGTTCCATGATGTCGGAGATCCGGGATGAATCCGGGGCGGAGAGAATGTCCTTGATGGAAACCACCCCGATAAGCCGCTGCAGATCGTCCAGAACATAGATGTTGTAGGGGATCTCCACTTTATTCACGTTGGACCGGATAAAAGCGAGGGCCTGCGACACACCGATGCCGGCTCTCAGCGCAAGGTAGCGCGGTGTCATCAGTCCCGCAGCGTCGTCTTCGTCGAAGCGCAGAAGGAATAGCATCTCCCTCTTGGCATTGTCGCTCAGGTTGTCCCATACGGACCGGCGAACATCGTGACTGACAGACTGGACGATATCAACGAGGTCGTCGGGCTCCATTTCCAGAAAGAGAGATCTTTTTCCCTGGGCCGAAAGAGACTTGATGATATCTTCCTGTTCGGTGTAAGGCAGTTCTGTGATGAGATCGAGTTTTTTCTCCGGATCGAGATGGAGAAAAACTTCCGTCTTCTCTTCCTCGCTGAGGGCCCGCCAGTCATTGATTAAATCGCTGACACTGATTTCTGAGAAGAGAGAACGCAGCTCATCCTGACTCATCATCTCTTTGTAGCTTCGGTAGTACTCGATATATGTCGTCATGATTCTCTCCCTTCGCGCCACTCACCGATAAAACGGATCTCCGGTTCAAGTTCAATTCCGTTCTGCCTGTAGGCCGTCTCCCGTGCGTATGACACGAGAGAAGCAACATCTTCGGCAGTAGCACCGCCGGTGTTGATAATGATATTGGCATGAAAAGGAGCTATCTGCGCACCCCCGTGCCGGGTGCCCCTCAATCCGAGTCTGTCCAGAATAACCCCCGTAGGCTGTCCGAAGCTGCGGTTGTTTTTGAACACGGAACCGGCTGAGGGATGCTCGAAATGCCCCTTGGCTCTGCGGTCCTCTTCAACCTCCTTCATACGCCTGCCGATGGTCTCGGCATCATCGTGAATCAGCCGGAAACCGGCCCGTAACAGTATAGCACCGTTTTTTTGAAAAGGAGTTTTTTTATATCCGAAACTGTCCGAAGGAAGTTCAAGCCGGCATTCGTTAAGCTGGGGGTCAAGATATTCGACCCAACCGGTTGCGTCGCCGATGGAACGGCCGTAACAGCGTGCATTCATCCAGAGGGCGCCGCCCAGGCTGCCCGGCATTCTGTAGATAAACTCCATACCGGAGAGAGCGGCTTCCGATGCCCGCTGTGCAATCGAGCTGACCGGCGCACCACAACCCCCGATGATCCACGTATCCTTCACCTGAATTTCGGAGAATTCACCCATATCAATCACCAGACCGCGGATTCCGAGGTCGGAGACCAGAATATTGGCGCCTCCGCCGAGGATGAAAACGGGCAGTCCTTCACTGTCGGCCGTCGCGAGCAGCCTGGTCAGATCCTCCCGGTCGGAAGGCCGTGCATAGAGATCAGCCGGACCTCCGATGTGAAACGAAGTGTGCAGGCTCATCGGCTCATCGAGACGCAGTATTCCGCGAATGTTGATTTTTTTTACTATATTCTCTACATTAAAACCCACGATTCCATAATATATGGAAAGCCGGTGTAAATTCTACCTGTTATAAAAAAAGGGGGCCGCAATGAGTCTTAGTTTATTCAATACCATGACGCGCCGAGTTGACGAGTTCGAGACACTGGAGAAAGGAAAGGTAAAGCTGTATACCTGCGGCCCGACGGTCTACAACTACGCGCACATCGGAAATCTACGCACCTATGTCTTCGAAGATCTCCTCCGGCGGACCCTCGAATATGCAGGCTACGAAGTTGAACATGTTATGAACGTCACCGATGTCGGTCATCTTACCGACGACGCGGACGAGGGTGAAGACAAGATGGTGAAGAGCTCACGGGAGACGGGCATGTCGGTCTGGGACATTGCTAAATTTTATACCGATGCCTTTTTCCAGGACATTCATCAGCTCAATATCGTTGATCCTACAATCATCTGCAATGCAACTGACCACATAGACGACATGATTGGTCTCATTCAGAGGATCGAGAAGAACGGTCACACCTACGAATCCGGCGGCAATATCTATTTCAGCATTGATACCTTTCCCGACTATGGAGAGCTTGCCCGGCTTGACACTCAGGACCTGCAGTCCGGTGCCAGGATCGAGGTTGATACGAACAAACGGAACCCCCGTGATTTCGTCCTGTGGTTCACCAAATCCAAGTTCGAACACCAGTCGATGATGTGGGATTCTCCATGGGGTACGGGGTATCCCGGCTGGCATATAGAGTGTTCAGCAATGAGCATGCGGTATCTCGGCGAACAGTTCGATATTCACTGCGGAGGTGTCGACCATATACCGGTGCACCATACCAACGAGATCGCCCAGGCCGAGGGGGCTACAGGGAAAAAGCCATGGGTACGGTTCTGGATCCACGGTGAGTTTCTCGTCATGGGCAATACCAAGATGGCGAAGTCCAAAGGTAATTTCATTACACTGAGAACGCTGATCGATGAGAAGTATGATCCCCTCGATTACCGGTATTTCTGTCTGGGGGGACATTACCGTTCACAGCTTCAGTTCAGTACCGATTCTCTTGACGCAGCCCGATCCGCCAGACAGAATCTGATGGAGAAGGTCGGCGAGCTGCAGGAAAGCACTGAACCAGCCGGGATCGATCACATAGGCTCTTCCGCACGTACTTACCTGGACGAATTCCTGACTCATGTGTACACGGACCTGCACATACCTCAGGCCCTCTCCGTTTTATGGACCCTGATGAAGGATGATGCGGTTCCCCCCGCTGACAAGCTGGCAGTGCTGTATGATATGGACCGAATCTTCGGACTCAAGCTGAAAGAGGGTCTTCCTAAGATGGAAATCGATCAGGAAGCATTGGATCTGATAGAAGAACGGGAAGCTGCAAGGAAGAATCGTGATTTTTCCAGGGCGGATGAGATCCGCGATTTGCTTCTGGAAAGGGGAATTGTGTTGAAGGACACCCCCGGCGGGACCAAATGGTCCCGAAAATTGTAACGAAACAGGCTGAGTGTTGTTTAGTATATGAAGATTTTCAGCAATGACCCGGAAGCATTCAAATCGGTATACGGACTGACATTTCCCATTATCGTGAGAGTCGCATACCATATTACCCAGGATATTGAAGTAGCTGAGGATATCTGTCAGGAAGCATTTATTCGCTTCTACAACCGGTCATTGCCGTTTCCATGCGAAGACCAAGCCAGATACTGGCTCATCCGGGTGACCAAGAACCTGGCTTTCAATTTCTACAAGCGCCGCAAACGAGAAAAGAGCGCCCTGGAGAAATATTCTCACGAGGCGAAGAACCATCCCCGAAACGGGGAGGAGACAGTGATGCGAAGCGAAACGGAAAAGATCGTACACAAGGCTCTCGATAAGCTTCCCCCGAAGCTCCGTTCTGTGATTATCCTGAAGGAGTACGGCAATCTTTCATACAGGGAGATCGGTGCTATACTCCATATTACCGAAAACAACGTTAAAGTTAGAGTACACCGTGCGCGAAACATACTCGAAACTCTTCTCAAGGAGGAGGAAGCACATGTGTTATGATAAGATTACTCTTTCCGCCTTTTCCGACGGCGAGCTGGAAATCGGCAAGAGACGTGAAATAGAAGGACATCTGCAGACATGCAAACGCTGCAGTTCGATCGTAGTCGAATATCAAAGACTGCACGAAATCCTGTCCGTTCCCGAAGAAGACCGAATCGCAGAATTCACGATGAGGGAACACAACAGCTGGAACCGTCTTCAAACGAGGATACGGAGGGAAAAGACAGGTGCCGGAGTACCTTTCTGGCGCCGCAGGATCATGGTGCCCCTTCCAGTGGCCGCTGGAGTGTTGTTTGCCGTAGGGATCCTGATCTCCGCACTGGTCATTACCCCGGGCATTCTGCTGCCGGACGATACCGCGACTGTTATAGCTCAACAGGTAAACCAGGAAGCAAGCCCTGTATACAGCGGAAGCGATCCTTCTCTTGCGGAACTGGAGAAGCTGGTGCAGTTCCTCAGTAATCAGGGCGCCGCAATCGAGGTTAAAATAGAGTTGCCAGCTACATCTCACTTCGAAGTGATCGGCGAACCACAGCTCATTAAAGCCGCCGATTACAGAAAGGGTACCGCCCAGTGAGATCAGCTGTTCTATTCTGTCTGCTTTTCGCCGCCCTTTTCTCCACCGCCCCTGTTTTCCCACAGAATGATTCCCAACTGGATGAAGAACTCGGCGAAACCCTGGAATACCTTCGGGAAAAGGCCCTCGAGGTCGAAATCCACGCCAGAATATTAGGTGAGGATCAGGAAAGCGTCTGGACCACCAAGACCAGCGAGATGACTGTCTCCGGGAAATCCGTTTCGATCACCCTCGAAGGTGAGAATCTCAAAGTCGTTGCCCTCCTTATCCCCTTTCTCAGTGATGACAATTCCATCTTCCTGGTAGCAAAAGGCGAGGTCTGGATCCAGGAAAAGCCTGGAGAAGAGAAAAAGTACTACAGCACAGTCAAGAGCCTTCCCATCCAGCCGGGGGAAAGTGTAATATTCTTTCCAACCGGTATGCTTATGGATTCGGAGAACGAAAACATCTACACGATTGAACTCGAAATACAGGTGGAACCTCTCTAATGATCATGCGGAAGACAGTTCAGATTCTCACGGCATCGACTATATTCCTGTTCCTTGTAGTACTTGCAGTGGTAAGCACAATCTACACTGCTAAGAAACCCCATATAGAGGCGCTTGCACCTCCTGCCGCCAAGCCGAATGAAGTACTGGTTATCCAGGGCGAAGGATTCGGTGACGGCAGGAAAAACGGAGATGTCGTCATTGCGGGCGTCCGTCTTACTGCATCGCATTATATCTCATGGCAGGACTCCGAGATCCAGATCAAGGTCCCTTACGGCATTGACTCCGGACGGGTGTACGTCATCACCGATAAGGGACGCAGCAACGGGATACTCTTCGCCAACCGCTCGCATATCCCCGTCATCCTGTCCGGGCCTGTAAAGCCCGGCTTTCCATTTATTGAAGCGGTAAGCCCCGAAAAAGGAGCGGTCGGCCAGCAGGTCACAATCAAGGGAATGAACTTCGGCCGGCGCAGGGGAGAGGGAAAGGTATTTTTCCGCTTCCTGGCAGTTGACACCACGGCTGCATCAAAGAGCGAATCCGAAACAGCTCAGGGGGAGATCACCTGCAGCGAGATAGATTACGACTACAAACTATGGAGTGACCAGGAAATCGTCGTCTACGTGCCGGATGGAGCAGTTTCGGGCAGTATCAGCGTAGAGAACGACCGCGGCAGGAGTAATTCCGTCTATTTTGAAGTGGTGAATCCGGTTGGAACCAAACGGTTCGACAAGAAGAAGGGATACCAGATTCAGCAGGATGTGTTTATATCAAATGTGCAGTCCCCTGAAGGTGAACTGGGAGTGGAACTGTGGGTCCCCAAGCTGTTTAACGGATATGCCCAGAGAAATGTTGAAGCCATCCATGAGCCTGAACCCCTCTGGGGAGATTTTCACGGAGTGATGAGATATTCAATCAAACCGCCCAAAGACTGGGTCGAATACAGCCTGAATCACACCTACTGGTTTGATCGCTATTCGATACATACGGACATAAATCCATCTTCAGTCAGCAGCAGTTATGATACTGAACGTCAGCTTTTTAGCCACTATACTTCTTCCGGACTCTTCGTACCATCAGATGATGAGGACATTATCGCAGTAGCGAGTTCGGTAACACGCGGAGTACGCAACCCGTACTGGAAGGCCAAGGCGATCTACGATTATCTCATACGGCGGCTGGAATACGATCCCGGGTTTGAAGATGAAAGACTGTACAACGCACTGGAAGAGCGTAGGGCCGATGCGCGTGACTATGGTCTCCTCTTTACTGCTCTGGCGCGCAGTGTTGACGTGCCTGCACGGCCGGTATCGGGCTTCATCGTACACGGCGATAAATTGACCCGAAAGCACGTGTGGGCGGAGTTCTATAT
>Ga0272441_10004232_pt1 | contig 26360 bp, 31 predicted proteins | sample SSMProp6N_FD_193582 | JGI IMG/M metagenome (GOLD analysis project Ga0272441, IMG submission 193582) | Marine sediment archaeal communities from Little Sippewissett salt marsh, Falmouth, MA, United States - SSM-Prop-6N | ecosystem: Environmental > Aquatic > Marine > Wetlands > Sediment ... | reverse complement strand
TAATCTTTCTGCTCTTGAAAAAAAGGCGAAGGAAATAGAAAGTATCGCTCAGCAACTTAAAGAGATGGAAACTATGAGTAAGGATAAATCAGAGGAACTCAAATATATAGGATAAAAAAGAGTTTTTCTATTTTATTTTGATTTTTTCAGCGATAAATATTACGTCATCTGGTATATGTGGTGTTTCTTCAACCCACTCTAATTCACCTGTAAATCTATATTCTCTACCATCTATTAATGTAATATTCACATTAGAGTAATCGACATCAAGTCTTTGTACTGTATCAGGTGTTGTTAACTCAGTAGTCTGCTGAGAGGTTATAAAACCTTCATCTATACCAAGTCCTGCATCATAATAATATCCTTCTACAGTTACAGTTTTTCCAATAAATGAATTAGAGTTATTAAGTAAATCCTCCGGTTCATAATACTTAGGTGGTTCTTCTAAATTGAGAATATAAAGTGACACAGCAACAGCAATTAAAACGATTAATAGAACAATCAAAATAGTCCTTGTATTCCATCGTCTAGTTTTTTTCGCGCTCATATTATTCCACCTACCTCAAATAAAATAACCATATAAAACCCTATCCTTCCAAATCAATATTATAAGTCTTTTCAGGATTTTCCTTATGTATCTCATAAGCCTGATCTTCAGATAAAATCCCTTTTTCCATCAGATTAAATGTTCTCTTAGGAACAGTTTTTGGACTTAGCACTGCGCCAGGTCTACGAGGATCATCAATATAATCTGTTTCCATCATAAAACGAGAACCTTTTTCTAATGCGCATAAGATGTTTTTCTTACTAGCTAAAACTGATGGCATAAGACCATAATTCTCACTTTTTAAAATTAACGGAGGTGAATAATGTTTAACAATTTTAGATGCGGGTAAACCAATTTTTTCTCCCATTTCTACAAACTCTTTACAATCCTGCGGAGTAGTACTCTCAGTATGCAAAATCACAGGTACACAAACATCCCTGGCTCGATTCATACCATACAAAAGAATCTCGTTTGAATCCTCAAAGATTTTTTTACCAACTGGGAAATGAGGGCGGCCAATTTCACCAATTCCAACACATTTTTTCTCCGCGCAAAGCGCTGCTGCTTCATCAATTCCTTTTTTCATAATCTGAACAGCAAGCTCTCTACCAAATTTTTCAAGTAATCTAATATAATCAACTGGATACGGGCCAACAGTTACAAAAACACCAATATCAATATCGGAACGGATTTCTTCAGCCATTTTCAAAGTCTCATTATAACACTCAACATAACTCTTGTTTTTAATAACAAGTTCAGTCATAGGATACTGACAAAGAATAAAATGCGTACCCCCCGCTTTTTTGAAGTCCTTCACAGCATCAAGAAAACGCCCATCTCTTCTTAGATGAAGATGATTATCAAAAACAATCACTAGAGTTCTACCTCCAAATAAAAACGTTGAATCATCAAACATTAATAAACAAACACTTAAAGTTTAAATTTTCTATGCCTGCTAAAATAATAAGAAATCTTATGCTCCTCTCCCTTATTTTTACCAGTTATCATCTCAATAATACCCTGAGCAAGTATCCAACCGAAATATCCCATAAAAAAAGTGAAAAAACCAGCGATACTATAACCAAGAATAATCTGAATATAATTCTCACCACCAGTTAGAAATAGAACAAAAATACCAATGGTGATAAACAAAAAGATTAAAAGAAAAACCCATCTTAAAGCATGTATAGTAACCTTCATTGTTTTAAGAGGAAGATCTTCAAAGGGTATTTTTTTGTCCATAAATTTTGATAGATTATTCTGACCATACTTTCTACGAGGCATATTTTTCCTCCGAGAAAACCTAATTTTTCTAAATCGAGTGATCCCATAAAAAGTAAGGCATAGTGTATATAAAAAACTAATTCGCAGATACATATGCACATACAATGCAACTACATGTGCAGAAAGAAACGAGAAAATAAAATGATTTCAAAAGTTTTAATAGGATAATACTAATTTAACCTAGTGTGAAGGAGAGTACATGAATTACAATGAAGAGGATAGTTTAGACAAGGAATTTTTTCTCAACATTAAAAGAGACAGAGTAACAAAAGATACAATTTTAGACGAGACATATAAAAAAGCTTTACAAAAAAGAGAAAAGAAAACTAAAGAAAAAACAACACCAAAAAATAAACCCTTCTACAAAACAGGAATACTGCTAATAATAATAGCAATGATCTGTTTTGGAATTATAAATTACATGCCATGGTTCTATATTAGATACGATGGAGAAGATGGTACTAAAGAACAGATTTTTTACAAAGATTTCAAAATGGAAGATATCAATTACGAAGAAATACAAAAAATCCTAAGTTCAAATAATGATACTCATTATCTTGGCTTTTCTATAAATGATTTTAAAAACATACCTACAACTATCTCATATTATTTCATAGGACTTGGGGCAATAGGTTTCCTTTTTTTCCTATTACAGATGTTTGATAAAAAACTAAAGCTTTCTTTAGACTCATTTTCAATAATCCACTCTATTTTTTCAGCGGTTATAATGAGTATTGGTTTAGTTATACTTTTAATTATGATGAGATTCATAAGTTCCTATATCTTGTTATATTACAATATGCCTTTAATTGAGACTTATATAAATGTCACAAATGTAATAGTTGTTTTCCCAGTGGTTTTTATAATTATTTTTGTAGCAGCTATTATTGTAAAATTATCTTTCAGTATTATGAAAATCAACTTTAGAGAAATCGAGAAAAAAGCAGGCATTAAAGGTTATGAAAATCCCTTTTTCATACATAAAAACAGGAGTAAAAATTAATGAGGAATGTTATAGCAAAGAGAATTGGTAAACTATCAGCATGGATAATATTCTTTGCAATTATCAGTTTAATTCTTATACATTTTACCTCTTGGATCTCTGTTGAAACAAGTATCCCTGGGGAAAATGTAAATTATAATTTTGAAATGATTAAAAATAGTGGAAATGTTGAGATTCAGAGTTTATCTGAGAATCTAGATTTTTTAGATCTTTCGTTATGGTTAGTGGTAGTATTTAGTTTGATATCATATATTGGTTTAACATTATATAGATGTCAGAAATGTCCAATTATTACCAATTTGATTGTTACAATAAGTGGAATTGCGGTTTTAGTTTGCAGTATTCTAGTGTTATACTCAAATATAGCTACAATTAGTAGCATTAATGGTTTGTCTAATGGAGCAATCTCTTCTTTTTTGAATCTTAGTCCTATCAAAAATGTTTATTTTCATTTAATTATGAGTATTATTTTGATGATTTGTACAATCTCATACACTTTAGTTGTTGTTCCTATAACTACGCGTTCAATTATTAGCCTTATAAAAGGAGAAAAAACGGTAAAAAAACAAAGTGTTAAATCAGATGATGGAGTTTTTGAAACAAAATCTTTTAAGGAGGAAGAAAAGTTAGAATCAGATGATTTACCATATAGGCGTACAAAAGTTGAGAGTTGGTTAAAAAAAGAGATTGATAGTTTAGAAAAAAATAGAAAAATACACGGTGAGACAGTCGAGACAAAAAATAGTGATGAAAAAGTTTTATCAGAAGAGGAATCTAGATCAATTGAGGAAGAAATCCCTGAAACTAAAAAACATGAAACAGAGATAAAAGATATATTTCCAGATGAGGAATCATTTGATTTTGAGGATAAAAAATATGATGATATTGTTGATGTAAAAGATTTAGATAGGCCTGTTAAACCTAAAATGTTATTTGGAAAACCTTTAGAAAAATCAAATGAACCTATGTTTTGGGATAAACCTTCGGAGGGGAAACCTCAAACAGAAGAAAAAATTCAAAAACCTAAGGATACACCGCATCCTGTTGAAAAAAGTGAATCATTTGAAAAGCCGGTTCCCAAACCTATAATTGAAGAAAAAAAGGTTGAAGAGAAAACTGTTGTAAAAGAGGAAGAAATAGTTCCCCCAGTAATTGAAAAAGAAGATGCATCTATTGAAGAAAAAAAACCTGAAAAAGAGATACCTGTTAAGAGTAAAATAAATGTTAGATGCCCTGGTTGCAAAAATATTTTTGCTGTTGAAATAATAGACGGTAAAATTATTTCAAAAATTAAATGCCCTCATTGTGGTCGAGAGGGAGCAGCAAAATAGTACTAGTTTTTTTTAAGCATCTGCTACTATTCTTATCACGTCGCCATCTTTTAATTTATGATCTGCTCCTATGATTCTGTTTGTTTTTGCATCGATGGCTCTTATAAAACGTTCACCTAGATCTGTATGAACTTTAAATGCAAGGTCTTTAGCTGTGCTACCAATTGGCATAAAATAAGCATCGGGTAAAATCCTGCCTTCTTTATCAGTTAGATGTGTTTCATCCTCAACTGGGTATACTACTATTAGGCTTAGCATTTTTACAGATTCTTCTATGCATTTTTGAACACCAGTGGAACCAAACTTTTCGATTACGTTGATTTTTATGAATTCGAGGCCTTTTAGCTGTTTATCTGTTAGTTCGGATTTTTTTAATATCTTGAAATTTTTGCTACCAGGCTCATATTCTATTAGTCCTTTTTTAGCAGCGCTATTGAGAGCTAGTTCTGCTTCAGCGCTAGTTGGGACTACTATGTATCCTTTATCTCTAAGAATCTCTGCTTTTTTTAATAATTCATCAGTAGCGACATCGGATTTGTTAAATGCTATGAGCATTGGTTTACTTATTTTTCTTACGTGATCTGAGAGTTTTAAGATTTCGTCATCTGTCCATTTTGAGGGGTCTTCAATGTTAAGGTTTAGTTTTTTAATAGATGCATGTATGTGATCTTCTCTTATGCCAAGTCCAGTGAGTTTTTCTTCTAGCATCTTTTCAATTTTTTTATCCTCTAGTTTGCAGCGTCTTGCCACCGTTTCCCAGCTTTTTTTGATGATTCCATTTAGCCAGTATGTTATTTCTTTTTCTAGGAATTCTACGTCTTTAATAGGGTCATATTTACCTGTACCGCATGGGTTTCCCTCTTCGTCGGTGCTACCAGATGCATCTACGATATGTATCAAAGAATCAGCTTGACGAAGATCGTCAAGGAACTTATTTCCTAGGCCTCTACCTTGACAAGCATCTGGTACGAGACCCGCGACATCAATTGCTTCTATAGGTACAAATCTTGTACCATTGATACATTTTGAGTTATGAGGTGTACATTTAACGTTGAAACTTTTACATGGGCAGGGTTTACGAACATACATAACACCACGATTGGCATCAATAGTGGTGAATGGATAGTTTGCTATCTCTGCATGAGCATCAGTTGTAGCATTAAAAAAAGTTGATTTACCCACATTGGGCTTCCCCACTATACCTATTTGCATGCCCATGATAATTTTACTCCAGCATGTTTTCTACTTCATCTACAATATCTGCATCTGTTTCAAAACGTTTAACTTTATCCTCTATTTCTTCATCAGATGCAGAGGTAAAAGAAGTCCCATTTTTTGCTATAAGTGTACCATTAACAGATGAATTTTTTGATAGGTAAATTTTATCTGCGGAGATTTTTCCAGCTACATGTGTTTTCTCATTGATTCTTACTTCACCGTTTGCATCAATGTTACCCTGTATGTTTACTTTTTTTTCACAGAACACATTACCCGTGGATTTTATTGTACCATAAACTTCAGCGTTTTCGCCTAGGAAGATGTTTCCTTTTACATCATAGTTACCTAGTAAACGGGTTTTTTTACCTATTTGGATGCTGTTTTCTATTTTTGATTTTTGGACTCCTAGTATAGAGTTGTTTGGGACGAAAAGGAATGTTTCTGAGATGGGAATGGTGTCTCCATTGTTTTCTTCCATTTCTTCTAGGATTCGATCTATTTCTTCGCTATGTCCCATTTTCAAAAGCTGTAAAAGATATATAAAAATATATATTACAACGGGTATTGGGCTACGAATATTTATCCATCCCTTAGCCTCAAAACCCTGATCAATCTCAACGCTATCACCAACATCAAGATCACCATCAAGAGAAAGCTTCCCATTGATCTTACATTTCTCACCGAAATATACATTTCCCCCACTTTTAACATTGCCACCTACATTTGTAAAAATATCAACACGAATATCCTTAGTAGACTCAAGATCCCCATCAATTATTACATGTTCACCAACGAATATCCTACCATCGGTTTTTATGCCATATTGTATAAGACATCTATCACCAATTACCACATCTCCTTTTGTGACAATGGTGTGCTCCTCAAACCTTGTTTTATCTGGTATTACTAGTGTTTTCCTATCAAAAGTCATATGTCTATGTCATATAACATATCTTATTATAAAATCAACGGCTAAAAAATCGAGTGATTATTTATGAAAAAACTATTTTTCTTTTTCTATTTTTTTACTACCTATATGATACAACGAGAATGCTGAAACGGAAAATACAATTATTACAAAAGGTATGGCAAACCAAACTGGTATCTTTACTTCATAATGATTTAATAATAACAATAGTGGAACTCCAATTAAAAAAACTCCTGCAACACCGTACCATATTGAGTACATTAATAACGTATGTTTATCCTTTGTTATTACTCCCCAAAGGTATGACATATCATCTTTGTAACCAGTTATTATAATTTAATATTTTTGGAGAATAAAACAAAATTTACTCTGTTAACCATTTTTCATCAATTCGAGTATACTTAGAAAGCTCCTCAGGTTTAAACCATAAGTTAATCTCAAACTCAGCAGTATCAGGACCATCAGAACCATGAACAATATTACGCCCAATGAATTGACCAAAATCACCACGAATAGTGCCAGTAGCTGCATCCTGAGGGTTGGTCTTACCCATCATATTACGAACCATGTGAATAACATTTTCACCCTCAAGAACCATAGCAACAACAGGAGAACTCATAATATATTTAACAGTAGGAGCAAAAAACGGTTTACCCTTATGAATCCCATAATGTTCCTCAGCGAGTTTACGATTAACAGATACCATTTTCATAGCAATAATTTTAATACCTTTTTTTTCAAAACGATTAATAATTTCTCCAACTAGGCTTCTTTGTACACCATCAGGTTTTATCATTACAAAAGTTCGTTCTTTAACCATATCGTTCACCTGATAACTATTTTTTTTGAATAGTAGTGGGATATAAAAAACCTTTATAGAATTAACGATTCAATTTCCAAGGATTGAGTAAAAAGATATAAAGCAAAACTTGCAAAATTGAACAACATATGAGCAATAATCGCAGAATAAAGATTTTTTGTTCTAAAAACAATATAACCTAATATAACTCCCATTATCATTGGCATAATAACTGGATAGATTTTACCATAAGACATATGAGCCAGACCAAATAAAATAGCAGTTACAAATATTGCCATTTTTTCTCCAGCATAGGAATTAATTTTTTCCATAAGGAAACCTCTGAAAAAAATCTCTTCACCAATTGATTGAAACAGGATTATGAAAACCATAGAGTATATTGAAAGATTACCTGCGAGATCCTCAATATTTGAAATCTCAGTATCTTCATCAACAACACCTGATGAATATAAAGCGGAACCAATTATTAGAACTATAATAAGCATAACTGCAGCTGCTAAAACACCCCATAGAAATGCATCATCTATTCTTTCACTACGTAGCCTAAGTTTATCTAACATTGTACGTATATTATAGTTATTTACAAGTAAAAACCATAAAAAAGGCATCCCTATAAGTATTAAAACAGTGATTATTGAGCTAATTATAACTGTTGTCTCTGTTATTTCAATATCACCTGTTGAGATATCAAAAAAGGACAAGATAGGTGTGATAAATACAAAGAATAAAACAAACAAGAACAATATTAGAGTTATTACATGAGCAGGGTTTTTGGCATCGAAGTCCATCAAACATGTAAGTAATTAGTATTTCATAAAAGTTTTTAAATATTGAATGATGTTACCAAAAAAACTAATTTGGGCCTGTGGGGTAGCTTGGTTTATCCTCGTGGCTTTGGGAGCCATGGACCCCGATTCGAATTCGGGCAGGCCCACTACTTCTCATCTTAAAAATGTTTTTTATTTATTATAGGAATCTTTTTAATATAAGAATTGATTTTGTATATGCAAGTATATATGCAGGCGGATGGGATGAAAGGAAAAAATCTAATAATATTTCTAGTTGTATTATTAGTCTTTACAAATTGTTTTAACCTACTTCATTTTAGTGAAAATTCCAGAGCAGACTCTCCGCCCACCCTGTATGTAGGTGAAAACGAGATATATACATCGATCCAAGATGCAATAGATAACTCTAGCGCAGGATACAGAGTTATCGTTTACAATGGAACCTATAATGAGAACTTGATAATAAATCATAAACTTGATCTTTTTGGTGAGGACAAAAGCAATACAAAAATAATCGGTGATGGTATAGATGACACAATTAAAATCAATGCTCAAGATGTTCATATTAGTCATTTTACAATTGAAAATAGTGGAAGTACAATTGATAATGCATTAATAAGAGTGAATGAGAGTAAAGCGATTATTACTGATAATGTTCTACAATATGGTTACCATGGAATCATATTGAACAACTGCAATTATCATATTGTTTATGATAACGAGATAACTAACAACAATGGCGAGGGTGTTAAACTTAATAACTCGAATTATGTTGATATTAGCTACAACATTATTAGTTACAATAACAATGGCATTTATCTTTATTTATCCACGAGTAACTGGGTTCATGATAACATCGCGATAGAAGGTAACGCTATTCATGGTATTTTTATAAATAACTCATGTACATCTAATATAATTCAGAATAGCAATATCTCCGATAATGCAAGAAATGGTATATATCTAAATGACTACTGCAATGATAATGAAATAGTAGGTAACTGGGTTTATAGTAACAGTGGTTCAGGTATATCCCTTGAGAATTGTAGCTCCAATATTGTTGACTCTAATATGATAGACTCTAACACTCTTTATGGTCTTATGATAGTGGGCTCATATAACACAGTTGAAACTAATATAATTAAAAGTAATAAAGAAGATGGGATTTTTTTAACAGCTGATGATCATACAAATATAACAAATAGTAACAAGATTAGTTATAACTCTCAAGCAGGTATAAGACTTTATAATTCGACATCAGATCTTATCAGGGGTAATGACATATTCAATAACTATGAATATGGAATTTACCTTGATTATTTTACTCTTAATAATCTGGTTTATAATAATTTTTTACATGATAATACTAAGAATGCAGTTGATAAAAGTCCGAATAAGAACAAGTGGAATATTTCACAAACAAATACTACTAATATCGCCGGTGGCCTATATACTGCAGGTAATTGCTGGGGTGATTTCGATGAAAAAAGTGAAGGGTGCTATGATACTAATGATGATGGTTTAGCAGATAGTTCTTACAATATTTATGCTAGCAATCATGACGAACAACCATTAATTGACATGATACCACCCATTATTGATATTCCAAGTGCTACACCAGCTATTAAAATTGCTGGTGATTACGTGACTATTAGTGTTGAAGCGACTGATAATCTGAAATTAGCTGAGCTTTATGTTTTTATAACTGACCCTAATGATGTTACCAACCAAGTTTCAATTATCAACAATAAAAACGATGACACTTATTCATATATGAACAAGTTTTCAAACGTTGGAGATTATACATATTATATCTCTGCAAAGGATGCTAGATATTGGAATAATTCAACTACGTATTCATTTGAAGTTAAACCCGGATCAGATACAAAACCCCCGGTTATTATTATTGATAAACAAGGGCCTTCATTTGATGTTATCCCAAATAGTTACACTTATGGTGTCACAGTTATAGATGATTCAGAGATTTCATCTGTTTACATGGAATACTGGTATGACGATCTAGATAAAACAATTGCATATATGGACGAAATCTCAGATAATTATTACGAAAAAACAATTATTGTTGTTGGATCGCCTGATAGAGTGTACTGTGTTATTTATGCAAAAGATATTGGTAACAATATTGCTAATACGAAGAAGCCTGTTGCTGATGCGGGTGGACCTTACACAGGCAACATGGCTCAGGATATAACTTTTAACGGTGCGGATAGTTTTGATCTCGATGGAGATATAATTGAATATTCATGGGATTTTGGTGATGGTAATATAGATACAGGTGCATCACTGAAACATAAGTATTTTGCTAGTGGAAGTTACACTGCGACTTTAACAGTTAAAGATGAGGAGGGTTATACTAACTCAGATACTGCAGAAGTAACTATTAAATCACTTGTTAATATCACAGCTTCTAACATCACAGTAAATGCAATGGAAAATAAATTTGGTATTAATTTATCTGAACCCTTTTTAAGCTATGACACCGATGGAGATGGTAAAGTAGATTCTTTTGTTGATCCAAATGGAATATTAGAAGCAGAACATGCAGGTTATGTTACCACAAGTGGTCATATCTCATTTTTGCTTTCTTTAAATGGAAACTTGAATAAGTTAGTTATATGGGATGTAGAGTATGACAAATTGATAAATGTCGACTACCGTGAAGGAAAAATAGATAAAACAATAAATGACACAAAAAATTATATCGAGAAAATAAAATTTACAGTTAAAAACTCAGATTGGAAATATATTAAAGTAGAAGATGTACATCCTCATAATTCTGATTTAACCGTGGAGGGACCTGATGGGAACGACGTTCCATCAGATCGAGTTTGGAGACAAAGTAATAAAGTATGTATAATAGACAATAAAGGCACAACATATTATCTAAAATATCCATATACGCCACCACCAATTACTTTAGAAAACGCTGTTTTTACACCTGAAACAGGTAGTGTTATAAGTGATAGAACTACTAGAAGTATAACTATCTCATATAATATACCAGTAGATCTAGACTACGTAGAACTATACATAATACCTGAAGATACTCAAATTCCAGATTTTATCGAGGATATATCAGACGAAATTATTACTACGAATAACATGACATTCACATATACTCCATCCAATAAATTTTCTAAAGGAGTATATCAGATCTTTATCAAAGTAACAGAAAAAAGTGGTACAAACTATGTTGAAGATTCAGTTATATACGGCTTTCAATTCACAGATCAACAAGCGATTGATTCCTCCATAACTAGCTTCTTTATCATGTTAGGTATCTTCGGTGGAGCTATACTACTGTTATATTTTGTAATGAAATACAAAAACATTGCATTGGAAAGCTTTGTATATATAAAAAATAAGAAAATAATCCCATTTTTCAAACCAGTAGTCGTCGGACCACTCAGTATCAATGTTGACAGTGATAAGGTTAGCAAGGCAGAATTTTATGTAGATGGCAAACTCAAAGAAACCCTCATTGAACCGCCTTATAACTGGCAGTGGAATGAACGTTCCTTTATGAAACACAATATTGAGACAAAGATTTATGATCAAGAGGGTAATAGTAATTCTAGTGGTGAAATGAGTTTCTATGTTTTTAATATGCCAAAGTTTTTTAAATAAAAAATACGAAGGTTTTATTTAAAATAAATATATTGTTTTAGAATATGGCGGTTCATTGTATCTTTGGTCGTGGTTATGATTCAAATATCTATATAATAACGGGTAAAAAAACTACAATAGTTGACACTGGTACTGGTCTGTATTCTGAGCAAGTGATAAATGATATTAAAAAATTAATTGAACCCTCTAAGGTTCAGCAAATAATTATTACTCATGAGCATTTTGATCATTGTGGTGGCGTTAGAAAATTACATGAAATAAGTGGTAATAGTAGTAAAATTATGGCTTATGTGGATGCATCTGATAAGATTGAAAGAGGGGATAGTGATTTTGCTAGTATGATTGGTGGCGTTATGCCAAAGATGCCTATCGACATTAAGTTAAAAGAGGGGGACAATGTTGAGATAGGTGACGAAGTTTATAGAGTGATACATACACCAGGTCATTCACCAGGTAGTATGTGTCTTTATGATGAAAAAACTAAAATACTCTTTTCAGGTGATACTGTTTTTTCACATGGTTCTTTTGGTAGATATGATTTCCCAGGTGGTGATGCAGGTCTTTTAAGAAATTCAATAGAACGACTATCTAAACTTGATGTGGAATATCTTTACCCGGGTCATGAGTCTATTGTTGAAGGCGGGGCTAATAAACATATAGATATGAGTCTACGTAATACTAGTTTTTTAATGTGAAAATTATGCCAAATCCTAGAGATATTTTGAATGAGTTGAAATGGCGTAAGGAAAAAGTTTTTGACAAGGTTGAGATTTGGTATGTACATCGTGGTGCGCCAAATGATACTAAGATTATTTCAGGGTGTGATGTTTTAAACCTTGGTAAATCTTTTATTGAAACAGATTCAGGTATGATACCATATCACCGTGTTTTTAAGATATTTTATGATAAAAAGGTTATTTTGAGAGAAGATAATTATAGGTTTTTTTACTAAAAAAAACTATTTTTGACAATAATTATATATATTATTAGCTATAAAATATTATTTGGATGAGAAATATTTTTGACCAAACATGTCCAAAATGCGGGCAGGTAATGAAACCTATACCTGTAAAAAAAATTGATCATAGCATGATAATTGAACTATACTGTGAAAAATGCGATGAATCAATAACATTATTCCCAGATAGAAAACTAATAAAATTTGAGCCTGCTAGCTCTTTCTAAAAAATATTATGGGAATATATTTTTATTGCAAACATAGTTTTACAAAAAAGATGAAAATCATACCAATTGCATCAGATTCTATGGGCGTACGCTCCATGGCAACACTAATAGAAACCAATGATTGTAAAATATTCGTCGACCCATCAGCAGCATTAGGTCCAAAAAGATATGGATTGCCGCCTTCACAAAAAGAACTAGAAACACTACAAAAAATGAAAAAAAAGATTGCGAATTTAGCAGAAGAATGTGATGTTTTAACTATTTCACATTATCACTATGATCACTATGACCCAGAGCAAGATTTCTACACTGGTAAAAAAGTATTCGCTAAAGATATAGAACAGAACATAAATAAATCTCAGACACAACGAGGAACAGCTTTCAAAAAAACAATAGGAGACTCATGTAAGTTAATATATTGTGATGATTCAAAACATAAATTTGGAGATACGGAGATAACTTTTTCCCCACCTTTTTTCCATGGGCCTAAGAACGTACGACTTGGTTATGCAATAATGACAACTGTTTATGATGGTGAAAAAAAAGTGTTACATGCATCTGATGTACAAGGACCTGTTACAAAAAACGCTAAAGAATATATCATTAATCAAAAACCAGATGTTCTTATAATGGATGGACCACCAACTATATTTCTGGGTTGGAAATTCAGCATGAAAAACTTGGAGGATGCATCAAATAACCTTATTGATATAATGGAAAAACTAAATTGTGAGATTATACTTGATCATCACCTACTTAGAGATATAAAATATAGAGATGTTTTTCCAGAACCATATAAGAGAGGTGGTTCAAAATTGAAAACTTTCGCAGAATATTTAGGTAAAGAAAATAATACCCTTGAGGCACATAGGAAACAACTATGGGGTAAATAACATGGCCTTCCTTGAAAGATTAGAGAAAAATATTGGTAAGCTAGAGAAACGGATAGAAAAAGAAGAGATGAGAATCAAACATTTGAATAAAAAACATGAGGATAAAAAAATCACAAAAGCGAAACTTAACATAGAACAAAAGAAAATCAATGAAAAAATCAAAGCAACTAGAGCACGGATTCAGACTTTACGTGGTTTAACAGTTAAAGAAAAGAAACATCAGGAAGAATTAGCTGAGAAGAGAAAAGAGAAGGAAGAAAAAAAACTTAAGAAAAAAAAGAAAGAGGAATAGTCAGAATATGAGTATCGTTGTTGAGCAGGGTGATCTCACTCAGATTGCTTGTGATGCTATTGTTAACCCTGCTAATTCTTTTGGTTATATGGGTGGGGGAGTAGCGGGTGCTATTAAACGTGTTGGTGGTGTTGAAATAGAAAATGAAGCCATTTCTAAAGCACCTATAGAGGTTGGTAAAGCAGTTGTTACAACAAGTGGCGATCTCGCTTGTAAATATGTTATTCATGCACCTACTATGGAACAACCTGCTATGAGAACCAGTGTGGAAAACGTAAGACTTGCAACACGAGCAGCCTTGAAGCTTGGTGTTGAACTTAATTTAAAAACAATTGCCATTCCAGGTATGGGTACAGGCGTTGGTAGAGTATCAGTTGAAGATGCTGCAGAAGCAATCGGTTCAATTGCTAAAGAATATGAAAAACAGTTTGAAAAAATAATATTATTAGATAGAAATGATGATATGATCGAGGCGTTTAAAAAGTATATTTAAAAGAAGGATAATTTATGAGAGTTATATATTCTTCACCCAGGTTAAGATTTATTATATAAAAATTTATATATGATATACCTTAATAATATATATTGTCCCATATGATGCTCAGAAAAATCATTTTCATATTCGTGATTGTATCAATAACATCGTCATCTATCTTTTTGGTACCAACTGTTTCAGGAATAAAACTCGCAATAAATCCTGATGCAGATAGTGATTTTAATCTTATAACTGAATTCACATGGGCAGTAACAAGATATGATGAAAGTTATAATTACTCATTAAATTTCGGAAAAATTGAATATACGGAACCAAGTGAAGGAACAGTTTTAATACCAGCAAACTTTCTGTCTCCAGAATTATGTAAAGTTGCTCTTGAAGTATACCATGAAGATAAGATGGATACACTAAATGCTTTAGTAAGATATCTTAAAACCAACATGGAACATATTTTCCCAGCACTTATACCTTTTAGAAATGAATGGGGTCCATTATTTGAAAATATTTCGACGTCAGGGGTTTGGAGAAAAGAAACCGCCCATGAAATGTTTATATTGGGAGAAAGAGCGCTTTTTGCAAAAGTTATCGGAGATTGCTATGGTTTATCCAGTTTCTCTACAGCTGTATTAAGACTTTGTGGATTTTCATCTGATGAAGTTTTTAACATATGGATCGCTAATAAAGAAGGTCTCTCAGGACATGTTTTTAATGTTGTTAAAGTTGGAGATAAATGGTATGGCTTAGATGGTTCTTACGGAAAACTAGCTTTGTTAGGATTAAAGAACCCCTTATCTGAACAAAAAGACTTGAGCAGATATATTCTCTGTGCAATTGAAAATGATCGATACTATGTACACTTTGGTGATCCTTGGGGCATTAGAAGTGGTTATTTTAACAACATGAACAGTACGTTATTACATAATATAATGGGAGATATATTACAAACCATTGGGAAACCACAGTTAGGCTCAGAATCATGGGATATAGATGATTTCGTAAACGGTTCAAAATCAAATCCAAATATGATTAATGTTTCTTTACCTTATAATGTTAATAATGCCACAGGAGCAAATATTGATCAAAAAGCAGAAATGCTTGCAACAATAAACTATGAATTTATTAGAGATCATGCAACATATGAAAATGAAACACCGAATCAATATACTAGAGCATTATATGCATACAATCTTATAGATGTAAATTATCCTCAGGTATATGCAAATGTTGCTAAATATGCCGCCTATACAAGTCGGTTCGGAAAGGTATTTAACGCCCCAACACCTTTAAAAGATATACTTAGGACAGTAATCTGGATAAGATTTAAAATAAAAACAGAGAGAATCGTTAATGAAAATCAAATAGCTTTTTCCGATCTAGCATATATTGTTAGGAAAGGTTCAACATTAGATCAGTCAGTAATGGCATATGGTATGCTTAGAAATATGAAAAAAGACAGGGATTTTTGGCAACCAGAAGATCTTTTTATTGTTGTAACAAAAGATAAGGGAGGTTATTTAGCAGTAAAAAATTCTGATGGATGGATTTATTTGAACTTTGGATTAGGGAAACCTATATTATCAACTCTTAACAAAGATATTTACTTTGTTTTTAACGAAAAAAACAAATTTATTTTGCTCCAATAAAAACTTTGAATTGTATCAAATACAAAACGACAAGAATTACCAAAATTGTTTGGTTACACAACATTATCTTGTTTGCTTTTTGAAAAACCAAACAAAAAATCTATTCAATATCTTATAGAAAAACCATCAAAACCATTTGTTGAATCTTGGTTTTTAATTTCAACATTTTCAACATGTGCCATTGATGGCCCATTATGACACCACTTAAGCATTTCTTTAATTTGCTCTTGTTCTCCTTCAAATACAGCCTCCACATTTCCATTAGAAGTGTTTCTAACCCAACCAAAGAGTCCTAGTTGTTCTGCTTTTTGTTTTGTATTAACTCGAAAGAATACGCCTTGAACTCTACCAGAGATAATCACATGTACATTTGATCTCATAAAAAGCACCCTATGGTCTAAACCTTATTACTGTCCTTGGAAAGGGTATTGCATCTTTAATGTTATCAATTCCACAGATCCATGCTACAACTCGTTCCACACCCAAGCCATAGCCAGCATGGGGAACTGAGCCATAACGTCTAAGATCAAAGTACCACTCGTAGTTTTTGATTTTTTCACCCTGGTCTTTTAATCGTTTTTTCATATCTTCTACGTCAAGGCTACGTTGTGAACCACCAACTATTTCACCATATCCCTCGGGTGCGAGCATATCAAAACATAGTGCTGTTTTAGGATTCTTAGGGTCTGGGGGTTTATAAAAAGCCATAATTTCTATTGGGTAGTTAGTAACTACAACAGGTGTATCAAAATGTTTCATGATGAGATCTTCTTCAATTGTTCTTAGATCCTTACCCCATTTTATGTTCTTGTTTTCTTTTTCTTTTAAGATTTCTAGAGCCTCAGTATAAGTAATAGTTGGAAAATCTGTTTTAGATATTTTCTCTAGTTTTTTAATATCCTGGCCGAGGATCTCTAGTTCGCGTTTATTATGTTTCAAGACTTCTTTTAGAATAAATTTTACTTCTTCTTTAGCAACCTCTGTTACATCATGCAGATTCATCCATGCTACTTCCATTTCAGCCATCCAAAACTCTGATAGGTGCCGGGAGGTTTTTGATTTTTCAGCACGAAAAGTTGGTCCCATATTGTAGATTTTTTCAAGTGAAAAAATTGCTGCCTCTGCATATAGTTGCCATGATTGTGATAAATAAGTTTTTTTATCATAGTATTTTACTTCAAAAAGTGTTGAACCACCTTCACATTGACTTGGTTGTAAAACAGGCGCATCAAACTCGTAATATCCACGGTCTCTGAAAAACTGATGAATTGCTCCAACAATTGTGGATCTTATTTTAAAAACTGAGTTAAGTTTTTGAGATCTGAGCCATAGATGACGTTGATCAAGTAAGAACTCAGGACTCTGATCCTTAACAATAGGGAAAGGCTCAGCGAAATCTACAACATTAAAACTTGTGACCTGCAATTCGTAACCACCAGGTGCTCTATCATCTTTTTTTACAATACCTTTTACTTCAACTGATGATTCAATTAATGATTTTTTTGCATCATCAAATTCTTTATCTGTTAGGTTACCTTTTTTAATAGTTGCTTGAATTGTGCCTGTGACATCGCGCAACACAGTAAATACAATGTTTCCACTACTACGTGTCCTGTATATCCAACCACGTAAAGATACAGTTTTTCCAGTTTTTTTACCAGTTAATATTTCCTCTATTTTTATCCAGTTATACTCAGGCATATTCTTACCACTCATCAACGGGAATGTGTTTCAGCATATATGAATTACGGTAAAATATATTAAAAAAATATTGAATTATTTTCTCCTAAACGCTTAAATATGACTTCTCTTATTAATGGCAATACTTCCTATTATAATAATATAAATTAATAGAGGTCATAAGCTTGGAAGATAAATCTAAAATAGAAAAAGAACAGCCTGAAGTATCAGCTGAAGAGATTGAAGAAGAAAAAGTTGAAGAACCACAAGATGAACCTGAGGTAAAAACTGAAGATGAACAAGTAGCAGAAACACCGGAAACAGCTGAAGAAGAGGAATCAACTAGTGATGATATTTCTAAAGAATCCGCTGAGGAATCATCTGAAGAGACTGAAACAGGTGAAACATTAGAGAAAAAAGAAGAACCAGTTGAAGCAAAAAAGAAAAAGGAACCAGCTAAAAAAGAGGTAAAAAAGAAAAAAGCTGATCATGGTCCTGATTTCAAATATATCGTTAGAATTTCAAATACGGATATTGATGGTGAAAAAAAAATTGTCCATGGTTTAACAAAAATAAAAGGTGTAGGTTTACATCTTGGAACGATTGTAGCTGATAAATCAGGTATTGATAGAAATATGAAGATGGGTGACCTTAAAGATGCCCAAGTTGAAAAAATACAGAAAACTCTGGATGACATAAGTAACAATTTGCCTAGTTGGATGCTTAATCATCGTAAAGATTATGATACAGGTGGAGACATTCATCTCGTAGGCTCAGATATTGATATGAGGTTGAGAGAGGAAATTAATATTTTGAAAAAAATCAGATCATATAGAGGCATAAGACATGAGAGAGGGCTTCCTGTTAGAGGGCAGCGTACTAGGGCAAATAATCGTACGGGGCTCACCTTGGGTGTGTCTAAGAAAAGAGTTACGGCTACTGCAAGCAGCGATAATAAGAAAGAGTGATATGTATGGGTAAACCAAAGTTTTCTAGGAAAAAATACGAAACACCTAGTCATCCTTGGCAAGAGGTACGAATAAAAGAGGAAAATGAGTTAACTAAAAAATATGGTCTGAAAAACAAGAGAGAAATCTGGAAAGCAGATACAAAGCTAAAAGGATACCGTAGCCAGGCTAGAACTCTTCTAGCAAAAATAAGTAGTGATCCTCAGGCTAAAAAAGAAAGTGATCAGCTCTTGATGCATCTTACTCGCATGAATATTTTACCAGCAAAATCCACATTAGATGATGTACTTGCTTTAGAAACTGAATCTATTTTGTCTCGTAGGTTACAAACTCTTACTTATCTAAAAGGTCTTGCTAGTACGCCTACGCAGGCTAGGCAAATGATATCTCATGGCCATATCGCTATATGTGGTAGAAAAGTTGATGTACCCGGCTATATGGTTACTAAAGAAGAGGAAAGTGAAATAAGTTATACTACAAAATCTCCATTGAATGATACAATGCATCCAGCTCGTCCTCGTGCTGATTTTAAATCAGTCCCAGTTAAAAAACCAGAAGTTGATAAATCAAAAGATGAAACACCCAGTGAACCATCAAAACCAGAAACAAAAAAAGAAGATGAAAAAACAGAGGAATCAGCAAAAACAGAAAAACCACCAGCTGAGGAAAAAACTGAGCCACCTGCTGAAGAACCGAAAGAACAAACACCACCAGTAGAAGAAAAGCCAGAAAAAGAAGAAACTAAACAACAACCTGCTGAAGAGAAAAAAGAAGAATCTAAGGAAAACGAAAAACATGAAGAAAAGAAAAAAGAAAAAAAAGAGGATGAAAAAGGAGGTAACTAAAAATGTCGAGATGGGGAGTTGCACATATATTTGCTTCTTTTAACAACATTATAATCACTGTTACTGATTTAACTGGTGCTGAGACAATAGCTCGTTGCTCAGGTGGAATGATCGCTAAATCCGCTAAAGACGAAGGTACGCCTTATACCGCTATGAAAGTTGCACAGGCTGTTGCTGATGCTGCACGTGAAAAAGGAGTTGACAAATTTAACGTAAGAGTACGTGGTCAAGGTGGCAATAAAGCTGGGACACCAGGGCGTGGTGCCCAAGCTGCTATACGTGCTCTTGTCAGAGCAGGTATTAAAATAGGTAAAATAGAGGATGTTACCCCCGTTCCACATGATGGCTGTAGGAAAAAAGGTGGCAGACGAGGTAGAAGGATTTAGGGTGACGAAAAACATGAAAGTTGATGTTAAAGAACTTAAAACTAAAAAAGCTATTTTAAAAATTGAAGATACTAATCCTTATTTTGTAAATTCTCTTAGACGCATTATGCTCGCGGATTTACCAAAACTCGCTGTTAATGATGTTGTAATATATGATAACACTAGCGCTTTATTTGATGAAATAATATCACATCGTCTTGGTTTAGTACCAATACCTACAGATCTAAGTCTTTTAACCTTTAGAGATGAATGTGTATGTAAGGGTAAAGGCTGCCCTAATTGTACTGTTAGATATACTCTTAGTAAAGAAGGCGAAGGGACTATTTACTCTGGTGATCTTCAACCAGAGGAAAAAACATGGGCTATAAAAGAAGATAAAATACCCCTTGTGAATCTCTACAATGACCAGCGTCTAATACTTGAGGTAGAAGCAGTTCTTGGACGTGGAAGAGACCATTCAAAATGGCAAGCTGTACAAGCACCAGGTTACATAATGGATACAATTATAGATTTTGATAAAAAAAATATCAGTGATGTAAAAAAATTCGTAGAAAAATTACCTAATGATCTTGGTGTTGAAATTAAAGGTGACAAAATCCTTATGAAGGATGAAACAAAACTACCATTTTTAGAATACCATGTAATTAAAGAAAAAAAAGATTTAATCACAATTAAAAAGGATCCTACGAAGATAACATTTAGTTTTGAAACAGATGGTTCACTTAGTGCTAAGGATGCAATATTGGAATCAGCTAAACTTTTACAGCAGAAATACTCAGAGTTTGGTAAACTTCTTAAAAACCTAAAATAAAAAAACCGTTTTTTACCAAAAACATATTTTATATATATCTCTATTTTTGATTTGATAACTACCTTGGGCCTGTGGGGTAGCTTGGTATCCTTGTAGCTTCGGGAGTTATAGACTTGAGTTCAAATCTCAGCAGGCCCATAAATCCTAAAAATATAGTTGCATTTTAAAAAAAAATAAAAAAAGAGATTTTTTGTAAAAAAAAGAAAAAACAATTATTGTTTCTTCAATTTATTTTTACTAAAATCTTCTTGGCTTACGTTTTTGATAACATTCCCTGCAATATACAGGTCTGGTACCATCTGGTTTAAACGGAACCTCAGTTTCTTTTCCACATTCTGCACAGGTAACCTTATGCATTTCTCTTGGTGGACCTCTATTATCTCTATACATTTTTTCAATTTCCTTATTTAAAGCCGGTTATATGAACAAGGCTTTAGTCCAAGGGAACATATACCTGCTATTTAACTATTATTGTAAAAAAATACAATAGTTGTATTTGATGTGACAACATTTAAATATAAACTAATAATAAACAATTCTAGCAATTACCTGCAAATGAAACGGATGCACCAGGACTAAGTTATGTGTCTCTTTTTTGTTAGTGGGATATGAGAGAAGGAATTAACATGGCAATTGTGAAAGAAGGTTTAAAAATAAAAATAGTTTTTGAAGCAAAACTGGAAACTGGTGAAACTGTTTTAAAAAATGAAAAAGAGAATCCATTGGAGTTAACTGTTGGAGAAGGAGCTATACCTAAATCCATAGAGAACGCTTTGATAGATATGAAAGCAGGGGATACAAAGACTATAAAACTTGAACCACCTGAGGCGTTTGGTCCGAGGATAGATGACCTATTAATTGAATTGCCTAAGGAGGGTTTTGGTGCTGATACTGATTTAACTGTTGGCTCTAAGGTTTCAATAAAATCACCTGAGGGGAAACAATTTTTTGGAACTGTTGTAGAGGTTAAAGATGAAAATATCACTGTAGATTTTAATCATCCATTAGCAGGTAAAAGCCTGGTATTCACTGTAACGGTTCTAAATATTGAATAAAAAATATTTAGACAATCTATACTTTAGGATGTTTTTCAAAAAACTCCCAAATCAAATCAGTTGCTGAGATTTCTTGAATGGGATCATAATCTTCTCCTTCTTCCCAACTCCCACCGAACCACCAATGTTCGCCATTTAAGACAGTATATAATACAACTTCAGAACCATTGGTTCCATTTACATATGTCCTCGATGTGACATTACCGTTTTCACTTATGTTGATTTTAGGTGTACTATTACAATCGTTGTGATCAACCCAGAATTTAACAGAATCATTAACTGATATTTTATGAACCCCCCAAGGGGGATTGATGGTACCTCCTTCATAGAGAAAAATCTTATCATTAAAACCATGAAAAATAATTGCAGATACTGAATCCATAGGTTTTGGAATAGTCCAAATAGGTCTAAAAGCATTTGGTGATCCGCCAATTGTTCCCGCTACTGGTGCAATTGCTGCAATTTTATGAGAAAGCTTTGCCCCAGCATAATAAGTAAGCATTGCTCCATTGGAAAAACCTGCAATATAAATTCTACTTGAATTTATTGAATATTCTTTCTGCATCCTTTCAATTATTGAATCAATAAAACCAACATCATCTATATTTAACAAACGAGGTCCCAAACCGCAATATTCAACGTTCCACCAACGACCTTCTGCTTTTCCATATAATAAACGATTTAAAAGAGGAAAAAATAAACCTTGAGCCCCATTTGGATAAACTGCAATAAATCCCTCATCATCAGCTTTTGCATCCATATCAGACTGTTTACTAATAATCAAACCATTATCAGTTCCCCCATGAAGAAGAATGAGCATTGGAACTTCAGTTTCACCATCATAACTTGGTGGAATATGAACAAAATAACTACGAATTCTTCCATCAAAAAACATGAAGTTAAGTTTTTTACCATTAAATATTGATTTCCCATTGCTGTGAATATAACTATCGGTGCTAATTTCTTCACCTACAATTTTTTCACCCATTGCTTGAGAGAATATTACTACGAACAACATTAAACACATTATTATTGATAATATGATCCTTTTTCCCATATTTTTCATCCCCTTATTTTTGAAAGTTTTACTAGGCCGTTATAATAAATTTATTCCTAGTATCATATATATTTTATTCGACAATAGCCCTCATAAAAAGGATTGATTCTCTTGAGGAAAATCAAGATCCCAGTAATTAAAACCTAAAATATAGTTAGGCCCACAAAGTCCAACAAAATCATAAAGAGGCCACATCTGTCGTCCATCTCCCTCTTTTAATACAAACCTAAAATTTTGTCTCGTTCCATTAACACAACACGTCATAGTTATCACTACTCTTATAGCTACAAAATATACCACACCATCATCTTTTTCTAAATCTTTGATTCTTCCGCGGATAGTCATCCTAATAAAATCACTTTTCTCTTTAGATAATGCTATTCTGGAGAGATCATTTTCGATAACACTGCTCAAACCAGAGGTTGACATTATTGTACAAACCAGCGTCAAAGCGATTAATACAAACATTACTTTTTTACTTCTTTTCATTTCAATCACAAACACAATTATATTTACTATTGTATATAAAAGTCGGGAAAACGTTCGGGAAAAACCAAACAAAATATCTAAAAAAAAGTTAACAAAGTCAAGTAGAATCTACATATTCACCGGCTATGAAAGCTAATTATGTAAATGAATTATTATTTGAATTATCATCTTAATATGCAGATACATATACAGGTGCATATGCAGGTATCTTAAAAAAGTTATAAATGAATTATCACCTTTTTATGCAGGTGAATATGCGGATACATATGCACACATGTATATAACTAAATATTCAACAGCCGAATAATTTATAAATAAGAAAAAACATCTCATTTATCATTAAGTGGATGGGATGCAGAAAGAAAATCATATTGAAATTTCTCCAGAGATGAAAATGCCTCTAGCTCTTAGAGCATTAAGGCGTAGCAATATTAGGAAAAAAATAGCAGAGTACCTTTTTGATATTAGCCCTAGTTGTAGTTACACCTCAGAGATAGCATATCACATAAATACTACACCATCTAACGTACTAGGAGCATTAAGAGGTATGGAATCAAGATACAGAGAAGAAGAATCACTACTGGGTTTAGACATAGTTGAAATGAAAAACAGCGGGAAAGATATAAAACTATATGGTTTGACTCATTTTGGAAGAGAATTAATTGAATCAATAAAAAGAAGAGAAAAACTATAAACTAACAGTAAAGATTTTAAGCAAGAGTTTTTTGACACATCTTAAATAAATATGAAAATAAACGAGATATTCTACTCAATCCAGGGTGAAGCTAAATGGACTGGGCTTCCAAATATTTTCATAAGAACAACGGGTTGTAATCTAAGATGCAGCTATTGTGACACAAAATATGCCTATGAAGATGGCAAAGAAATGAGCGTACAAGAAATAACGAAACACATAGCAGGGTACCCATGTAAACATGTCTGTATCACAGGCGGGGAACCATTATTGCAAGAGGAAACCATAGATTTAGTGAAAAATCTACTAAAAAAAGATTATAAAATATGTATAGAGACAAACGGCAGTATAAGCCTTGAAAAAATACCAGAAAACAAAGACATCATGGTCTCCTTGGACATTAAATCTCCATCATCAAAAATGGAAGATAAAATGATACTGGGAAACATAAAACTTCTAAAACAAAAAGACCAATTGAAAATTGTAATAAAAGACAGAGAAGACTACAATTACGCGAAAAAAATAATCCAAAAATATAGACCATCATGTGATATTTACTTTCAACCAGTTTGGGGCACTAACCCTAAAAAATTAGCAAAATGGATTACTACTGACGGTCTAAATGTAAAACTAGGTTTACAAATTCATAAGATACTATGGGGAAATAAAAGAGGAGTATGATTATAAAATTGTTATCACAAAGTATATACATAATAAGCGTATTCTGAGTTGAAAATTAAAAAGGAAAGAAACTGTATTATATATTAATTATAAGTTGAGGTGAAAGGTAAACATGCAACCAGCAAACATGGCATATGATAGGGCAATTACTGTTTTTTCTCCAGATGGGAGACTATTTCAGGTTGAATATGCTCGTGAAGCAGTTAAAAGAGGTACTACCACTGTTGGTCTTAAATATAAAACAGGTGTAGTTTTAATTGTAGATAAACGTATAACGTCCCGTTTAATAGAGCCCAACTCCATTGAGAAAATATTTGAGATAGATGAGCACATTGGCTGCGCTACATCAGGTCTTGTTGCAGATGCAAGAGCACTAATTGACCGAGCTCGTATAGACGCTCAGATAAATGAGATAACCTATAACGAGAAAATACAGGTTAAAACCCTTGTTAAACGCATATGCGATTTCAAACAAACCTATACGCAATACGGTGGAGTCCGACCATTTGGTACAGCATTACTCATAGCAGGTGTAGATGACTCTGGGCCAAGACTATTCTCCACAGACCCCTCAGGTGCTTTAATGGAATACAAAGCAAGTAGTGAAGGATCTGGGAGAAATGGCGCTATGACATATTTTGAAAGCAATTACAAAGAAGAACTTAGTAAAGACGAAGCAGTTGAAATGGGTGTAAAAGCTCTTCATAAAGGAACTGAGGGAAAACTAAACCCAGATGCAACGGAGATAGGTGTAGTTGATAAGACACTTAAATTCAATATTTTATCAACTGATGAAACCAAAAAATATGTTTCTAAAGCAGTTGGAGGAAACTAGATTTGGTAAGTCTTGATGATGCAATTATAGCACGTTTTAAAAAAGGAACCCATGCCCCTCAGAACTCTCGTCCTAAATTTTGAGGAATAAATTATGTCAAAAGATATAAAAAAGGATTATACAGACGAGATTCTTAAAAATAATGTCATTGCAAGATTTGAATCACACGGAGAGCGATTTGAGATAATAATTTCTCCCGAGGCCGTTGAGAGAATAAGAGACGGCAATCCATTAGATATGGAGGATCTTGCAAGCGAGTTTATTTTTTCCGATGCGAAAAAGGGTAGCAAAGCCTCAGCAGATAAGATGGAAGAAGTGTTTAATACCAACTCAATAGAAGAAATTGCTAAGATAATCGTTATTAAAGGAGATGTCCAACTTACAACAGAACAACGCGGTAAAATGCAGAGAAATAAGAGAAATAGAATCATTGAAACAATTTCAAAAAACGCGATGGATCCGCAGACTAAAGCTCCTCATCCACGGCAACGCATTGAACTTGCCATGGAACAAGCAGGAGTGCATGTCGATCCTTTTAAACCTGTTAGTGAACAAGTTAAAACAATTATAGAAATGTTGAGACCACTCATAGCAATCTCAATGGATCAAGTCAGAATATCAGTTAAGATTCCTGCTGAGCATATAGGTAAAGCCTACGGAGTGGCACGTAACTATGGCGCATTAGAAAGAGAAGATTGGCAATCGGATGGTTCATGGATAGGTATAATCAGAATCCCTGCAGGTATGCAAAACGATTTTTATGATAAATTAAATGATGTTACC
>Ga0272441_10004231_pt1 | contig 26361 bp, 21 predicted proteins | sample SSMProp6N_FD_193582 | JGI IMG/M metagenome (GOLD analysis project Ga0272441, IMG submission 193582) | Marine sediment archaeal communities from Little Sippewissett salt marsh, Falmouth, MA, United States - SSM-Prop-6N | ecosystem: Environmental > Aquatic > Marine > Wetlands > Sediment ... | reverse complement strand
CCGTGCTATAGGCAACTGAACCTTGAGCAGTATCTGGAGCTCGGTCATGCCCATGCCCCTGGCCGCCTGCACCAGGTGTCTGGGCACGCTTTTGATCCCCGTGTAGGTGTTCTGCAGGACCGGCAGCATGGCGTACAGGAACAGCGCGCAGATCGCGTTGTCGTTCCCGATGCCGAAGATGAATATCAGAAAGCCCAGCAGCGCAAGGCTTGGGATCGTCTGGAAAACGTTGGCCACTCCAATAACGTAGGGCGATATCTTCTCGTTCTTGGTCAGGTAGATGCCCAGCGGAATGCACAGCGCCAGCGTCAGGGAAAGCGCTATGGAGGATATGGTTATGTGCTGCCAGGTGAGTTTCAGGATCCTGGGCCAGTAACGCATCACGTACGCGAAGAACAGGTTCAGGAACGGTTCCTGCGTAAGCATCAGGCATTCCCTCCCTTCGTTTTTCGGGTCAGCCTGTTGATGGTGAGTCTCGCCATGCCGCCGGGGGTGACGATTCCCAGAAACTCCGAGTGCTCGTCAACCACGGGAATGGGAAGGTCCATGTCGGCCAGCATCTCCGCCGCGTCGCGTATGTTGGCTTCCTCTATGAACAGCTTGCGGTCCACCTTCACGCCGTCCGTGGCCGGTCCGCCCGACTTTGCGGCGCGTTTCAGTTTGCCCAGCAGCGCCATGCCCTTCCATCGGCCGTTGCCGTCTACCACCTGGGCGGTCTCGCAGTCTTCATCTTCCATCATGTCCAGAACGTCGGCCGCCGACACGTCGGGTTTGACCCGTATCAGGGGTTCCTGCATAAGCACCTCTACGGGAGAATCGGGCGATATCTGCGCCAGTCTGTCCTCGCCTATGAAGTTGCGCACGAAATCGCTGTTGGGATGTTCCTGTATCTCGTCCGGGGAACCGGCCTGCGCGACCTGGCCACGGCGCATGATAACGACCCTGTCGGCCATCCTCAGCGCTTCGTCCATGTCGTGCGTAACGAAGATGATCGTTTTTTTAACGACCTTCTGCAGTTCAAGCAGTTCGTTCTGCAGGTTTTCGCGGCTTATCGGGTCGAGCGCGCCGAACGGCTCGTCCATCAGTATCAGTTCCGGGTCGGCCGCAAGAGCGCGCAGAACGCCTATCCGCTGTTTCTGGCCGCCGCTCAGTTGATCGGGCAGGCGGTAGCGGTATTTTTCGGGCTCCAGCTTCGCAAGCGAAAGCAGTTCGTCCACACGTTTTCTGGTGCGCTTGCGGTTCCACCCCAGCAGGCGCGGGACCGTAGCTATGTTCTCCGCCACCGACATGTGCGGCATAAGCGCTATTTCCTGCACCACATATCCTATGTCGCGACGCAGCTTCACCGGGTCAACATCGTTTATGTTGCGGCCGTTAACGGTAATGACGCCGGAAGTCAGCGATTCCAGCCTGTTGACCATCTTCAGCGATGTGGTCTTGCCGCATCCGCTGGGTCCTATCAGAACGGCTATCTCGCCCCTGGCTATCTCCAGGTTGAGGTTGTCCACGGCCACGGTGCCGTCGTCGTAGACCTTTCTTACATCTTCAAACAGAACCAAGGTTATCGCCCCCTGTCTCTGCTGTTCCTTCCGGTGTGTCCATGATCATGCTCCTTTCAGTTCCCTCAGGGTCCTGTCGAGGGTTTCCAGGAAAAAATCCGTTTCCTTCTCTGTTCCCACCGTGACCCTGACAGCCCTGTCGTATCCCCAGATGTCGCAGGAACGAACTATTACCCCCCTGTGCAGAAGTTCCTGTGAAAGCGGAACACAGGGACAGGGTGTTTCAAAAAAGACGAAATTGGTGCTCGACGGGACAACGGTGCAGCCCATGTCGGTCAGAGCGTCTTCCATTCGATGTCTGTCCCCGATGATTTTTCCTATGGCCGCTTCCGCGGCGGGGAGGTCTTTCGTCAGCGTGGCTATGCCCCCGGCTATTCCCACGCGGTTCGCGTTGAAAGGCTCGCTCACGGTATCGATGGCCGTTATCATCTCCGGCCTGGCCGCTCCGTACCCCAGCCTCACGCCGGCAAGCCCCCAGGCTTTTGAAAAGGTCCTTACGGAAACCAGGTTGGCGCCCTCGTTTATCAGTCTTGCTCTGTCGGGCAGTGCAGCCGGATCCGCGAACTCCGCGTAGGCTTCGTCCAGGACCACCCAGGCCGTCTCCGGAAGCGTCTCGAGAAGCTTCTCCAGTTCTCCGCGCCCCATCAGCGTGCCTGTGGGGTTGTTGGGGTTGCACAGCCATACAAGCCTTGTATGTTTGCTGACGGCTTCGCACATGGAATCCATGTCCACCGAGAAATCGCGCATGGGGACGGCTGTTACGGTCGCTCCCATCAGTTTCGATATCTCCCTGTACAGGCCGTATGTCGCCGACGGAAGAAGAACCTCGTCGCCCGGTTCCAGAAAGCATTTCACCATGGCCTGAAGCATGCCCTCAGCCCCGTGGGAAATGGCTATATTCTCCGGGCCCAGCCCCATGCGGCTTGATATCAGGCCCTTTATTTCCTCGAAAGCTATGTCGGGATATCGGTTCGCGTTAGCCAGCTCCCTGCGCATTGCCTCCAGCGCGTTGGGAAAAGGACCGTAGGGGTTTTCGTTGGAGCCCAGCTTTACTATTGTTTCCAGGCCAAGGTCCCTCTGTACCTCTTCTATGGTCTTGCCGGGAACGTAGGGTTCCATTCCCAATACGGCTTTGCGCAGCCCCGGTATCTTCATCAACGGGGCTCCCCTGCGGGCCTGAACTCGATAAGTGTCGGGCCCTCCGCTTCAAGCGCTTTGCAAATGGCTTCGACCATTTCCTTGCCGCCGGCAGGCCGGGAGAATCCGGCGCCGTAGGCGGCGGCCAGCATCTTTAGATCGGGCGGGGTGTTGTCTACCGCTATAAGCCTGCTGAAATTCCGCGCGGTCTCGTTGCGTCTTATCTCTCCAAAGCCGCCGTCGTTCCATATGATCACTGGCAGCGGTATTTTTTCCTGAACGGCCACCGCAAGCTCGGGGAGTGTGAACTGGAATCCGCCGTCGCCCGACAACACGCAGAAAGGCTTATCCGGGCTGGCGATGCGCGCGCCTATTCCGGCCGGCAGGGCAAGCCCCAGTGTGCCGAACCCCACCGGGTGAAGAAACGTTCGGGGTCTTCTGGCCGGGTATTCGCTGATGGCCACATAGGCGGGTCCCGTCATGTCGGCTATAAGCGTTCCGTCATCCGGGAGCGCCTGCCGTATGCTCTCGATGAGTTCCAGCATCCGGGGCAGGTCCACGCCCATACCGGTCAGTGCGTCGAGTTCATTGCGGCACGCCGAAATGAGCCCGGCAACTTCCCGTCCGGCTCTTTCAGTCTGTTTCTCTACGCCCGCCAGTCTTTCGAGGAGAGCTTCGGCCACTTTTGCCGCGTCCCCCCTTATGCCAAGGTCGGCGTATCCGTTACGATCGAAATTCGCCGGGTCCAGGTCCACCTGGATCAGCGTCCCCCCAGCGGGGAAGGGTTGTTCCCAAAGGTCGGTCGGGGACAGCTCGGTGCCCACCGCCAGGATAACGTCGGCTTCGGCCATGCGTTTTCTTACCGGATCGAAATGTGAGCGCGCTCCAAGGCAAAGCGGGTGGTTTTCGTCCACAACGCCTTTTCCCGCGCACGATTCAATTACCGGAGCCGCCAGTTTTTCTGCAAGCGCAAGCATCCGGGGACCGGCGTTTCGCGCACCGCCGCCGGCTATCATCAGCGGTTTTTCGGCATCTCTCAAAAGAGCCGCGGCTTTGTCCAGTTCTTCGGAAGATGCTTCGGGAACCCAGGGTTTTACCGTAAATTTCGTTGAAAAGATCTCGTCCGGGGCGCAGGCGGCAAGTATATCCATCGGGATCTCGATATGGACCGGCCCCGGTCGCCCTTCTGCGGCAAGCCGCAGCCCCGCCGCTATGGCCGGGCCTATGTCGCAGGGCGAACTTATCGTGCGGCTTTCCTTTGCGCAGGAACCGGCTACTGTGGTGCTGTTTTTGAGTTCATGAAGGAAACCTGCGCCCTTTCCCAGAAAAGACGACGGTATCTGACTGGATATGACCAGCATGGGGACCGAGTCGTGCAAAGCCTGCGCCATGGGTGTAAGGATGTTGGTCAGCCCCGGACCCGATATCACAATAGCCACGCCGGTTTCACCCGTGGACCGGGCGTATCCGTCGGCCATGAAACCGGCGCCCTGTTCGTGACGCGCAGTAACATGACGCACGGAACTGGCAGCCAGGGCCTCGTAGATGTCAAGGTTGTGAATGCCGGGAATGCCGAAAACAGTTGTAACGCCGCAGGCCTCCAGAGCCCCGGCGACGCGCTGTCCGCCTGTTGTTTCTGTCATAGAACCACCTCAAAAAACAGATTTAACCGGTCGTGCTCCCCTGTCGGGGGCGCACGACCGGCGGATAACAAATGGTGATAAAGCCCGAAATTGAAATCGCCTGAAAGGAAAACAAACCCTGAAACGTTAACCGCCATGGTAAAAGTGCGGTTTCCGCTGCGATATGAAGCGAAAAAAGAAGCAAATCCACACAGGGAAAAAGCGGGGTACCTGATGTTGCGTTTTCAGGCGCACTCAGGCCTATAATGCATGGTATCTGAAATTACACACTTTGTCAAACTGAAATACCAGAGGTATGTATTACCTCCGGCGGCGACGCCACAAAACGTATCCCAGGGCCAGGACCGCGCATCCGACAACGGCCGCCAGAGTGGCGCGATGCAGGTACTCGTTCACCATGGTTTCGTTGTTTCCCACCCAGAACCCTACGAAAGCCAGCACCACTACCCATATTCCCGAGCCAAGGGCGGTAAAAACGAGAAAAAGCGGAATGTTCATGCGGGCCAGGCCCGCGGGCAGTGAGATCAGTTGCCTTATTCCTGGCAGCAGTCTACCGATGAAGGTGCTGATGTGACCATGCCGGGCGAAAAAGTCGTCGGCCCTGTCGAGCGACTGTTCGCTGACAAAAAAATATTTCCCCCAGCGCCTGAAGAAGGGCCTTCCGAATGTCAGGGAGATCCAGTAATTGAACAGTGCGCCCAGTATGCTTCCGGCTATCCCGGCCCCTATGACCAGGGCCATGTTCATTTCTCCCCTGGCCGCAAGGTAGCCTGCCGGTGGAACGACCACCTCGCTGGGAAACGGAAAGAAGGACGATTCCAGAAACATGAGCGCAACTATACCCGTGTAGCCGAGTTTTCCTATCACGGCTACAAGCCATGCTACGGCGGAAGCAAGCATCTGCTACCCGGCCCTAGTCGGTGTAGCCGTTACGGCGCCCGGTCATGTGTTCGATATCTATGCGCACCACGGCGACACGGGCCAGAGCTTCATCCGGAAAGGGGATGGACCGACCCGCGAACTGGCGAACTATAACGTCCAGCCCCTTGCGTTTTTCCTCCTTGTCTTCCAGTATCACGGCCCTGCCTGTTCCCGCCACGCCGCGGTAGTGCATCGTCCATTCGCAGGCGTCCTCGTTGGATACCACAACCGTATCTTCGTCGAACTCGAAAGCCACATTGGGGTTCTTTGCAAGGCATTCCATTTTCTTGCCGCCGTTGAACCCGTGAAAGTAGAGCGCCCCGTCCTCGTACCCAGGGCACAGCGGAACCAGGTATGGCCTGTCTCCGTCCATAAAGGCCACCCTGAACACCGTGGCCTTTTTCATTATGGCCTCTATCTGCTTTCTGTCGGTTATTTCCCTGTCCTTGCGTCGCATGTGTTTTCCTCCCTGTCCTGGAACCGTGAGTAGTGAATCGTGAGGCGTGAGGCGTGAGGCGTGAGACGTGAGACGTGTCATTCCGAATCCTTTTACTGGTAGAGAGGCTTACAGTCCGCCCACTGGCGGAAATCTCGGTTCGGGTTTTGATTGTTTCCTGACGCCTTGTAAAAACCGAGACCCTTCCTCCTTCCAGTCGTCAGGGTGACAGGCATTTGATGTCATTCTGAGCAAAGCGACGAATCTCGGGCTTGACCTTGCGGTTCACGTCTAACGTCTCACGTCTCCTACTGCCTTTTCTGTCAGCTGATTGCTGTGCACTGCCAGCTGGTTTTTCTGTTCACCGTTTACCGTTGACCGGTTTTAAAGGCCTTTCCTGTCTCCAGTTTCCTGACGCCTAACTCCTGACTCCTCCACTCCTTACTGAGCCTGAGCCCGAGATTTCTCGTCATCGCTGCGCGATTTCTCGAAATGACAAGCCTTTTCTGTCAGCTGATCCCCGATGTCGATATGGATACCCACCATGCGGACGCCCTCGCCGGCGGCGTTGCGCTTCACTACGTTTGCCCTGTCGAGGATCTTTTTCCAGCCGCCTTGCGCGGTGCGCATGCGGTAAACCTGATGCAGGGTGTCGCTTCCGCCTGCCGCCAGGCAGCGCTGTACGTTTTCAGTCGCTCTGTCGCGGTCTTCCGGATGTATAAGGTCTTTCCATCCATCGTACGAGGGCGCTACATCGTCCGCCTCGTAACCAAGCATGGCGGTATAGCCGCTGCTGAAAAACGTCCTGCCCGAAGTTATGTCCCATTCCCACAGGCCGTCCCTGTAATCGTGCAGCAGTTTCTCCATATGTGTGGCCCTGAGGTCGGTTTCCCTTTTCTGGCTTTCGCGCTTCTTTTCTTCGTCCAGGACGTGGATCGCCGCGGCGATATCCTGCGCCGTTTCGAAAAAAAGGTCCTGCTCCTCGCTGTCGGCGACGAAACCGTCCGGCAGTGAAACGCATATAAGCCCCAGTATTACGCCTTCGTGTTCAAGCCGGGTGGTCATTACGCCCTTGTCCTTGTACGAATCCATAAGGGGAAAGTCGCTGAAAGGAACCAGATTACTGTTGAGCGTAACGCCCGGTGTCAGCAGCACTTTCCATCCCCAGTCGTTGAGCTCCAGGTTGCAGAGCTTCTCCGAAAGGGGGTTTCCTCCACTGTCGCGCCCCGTCTCCGTTATGCTGAAGAGCTTGCCGGTGCCGTCCATCAGGGCTATCCACACATTGGCGTACCCGCGCGTGTCCAGGAGGTGCCCGCAGATACCGGGGATGAGCCTGTCGGGGTTTCTCTCCCTGTTTATAAGCCGGTTTACTCCCCTTACGGCGCGCAGCACGTCGTTGAGATGTTCCAGTTCGTCGCTGGCTTTCTTGATGTCGGTAGTGTCGCGTCCAACAGCCAGTATTTCAAGAAGGTCTCCCTCCGCGGAGAAAACCCCCCTGTTGGACCAGCGGGTCCAGCGCCTGTCGCCACCGGGACCGTAAACCGGGTGCTCGCGGAAAATGTAGGGGTTATCGGGAGAAAGAGACATCAGGTCCGCCTCAAGCTGCTCCCATTCCCTGGGAGGCAGTATCAGGCTTATCTTCTGGTCGGGAACGGTTGCGCGGTCCACGTCGAAATAATTGCAGTACGCGTCGTTGGCGAAAAGGAGATCCCCCTGCATGTTGAACCTGCAAACCAGTTCCACCTGGTTTTCGACCATTCCCAGGTACAATTGCGTGGTCTCCCGCAGGGCTTCCTCCGTTTCCTTGATCTTTGTAAAGTCCCTGCCCACCGCCTGTATCTCGCGCAAAAAGCCTCTGGTATCGAAAATGCCCCTGAATATCCAGTGTTCCCTGCATTTTTTACAGTCAGGCGACGTGGAGACCGTTTCGTATTCGGCCACCGGGTGTTCCGGCGTAAGCGAAGGAAAAAGCGTCTCTTCCAGATATGCCGCCGGACCGGTCTCGAGCGAATTCAGAAAGTTTCTCAGCATTGCCTCGCCGACGCCCAGCCCCATGCGTTTTTCGTAGGCCCGGTTTGCAAAAGATATCTGGCCTTCGGGGCTGAACCTTACGACAAAATCCATCTGGTCGTTCACTATGGTCAGGTAGCGTTGCTCGCTTTCCTTAAGTCTCTTTTCCGCTATTTTCGATTCGGTCACGTCGCGACCCACGCACTGTATCTCCACAAGGTTGCCCGCGGCGTCGAAAATGCCCCTGTTGCTCCACTGCTCGTAGCTTATCTTGCCCCCCGGGAAAACGGAGTAGGAGTTGTCGATGTTGGTCGGGTTCTCCGGGGTCAGTTTTTCGAAATGCTCCCTGCAGAGGCGCCCCGCCTCGCCGCAGTCGACGTGGGCAAATATGGAAGAGCCCAGAAGTTCCTCGCGGCTTTTGCCGAACCGCCTGCAGTAGGCGTCGTTCACAAAGGTAAGGGAGCCGTCATCCGGTGTTATGCGTATGACCATATCGTCCTGGTCCTGAACTATCGACTGGTAGCGTTTTTCGCTGCGTTCCAGTTCCTGCTGGATCTCCTTGAGCTGCGTAATGTCTCTGCCCTCGGACTGTATCTCGACAAGGCGCCCCCGCCCATCGTATATGGCCTTGTCGTACCAGTGCATCCACCTTGTTTCGCCCTCAATGTTCGTTTCCTTCTCCTCGGTGGCGATGAGGGTTTCGCCCGAAAGAATGCGCTCCAGAAACGCGTGTTCGGCGGGAACATCCTCTTTGGGGATAAGGTCAAGCAGGCTCGTTCCGCAGATGGTTTCAGGGTCGACGTTACGGAAACGGCAATAGGGCGCGTTGGCGAAAGTTATGGTGAAATCCGGTTTCCAGCGCACAATGAAGTCGTTCTGTGTTTCCACTATCCCCTCCAGCATCTGTCTGTGCCGGAAAAGCTCTTCTTCGGCTTCCGCCCTCCCGAACGCCTGGTCCAGGATGTTTGCAAAAATACTCAGGATCCCCAGGTCCTCTTCGTTGGGGGTTACATGTTCGAGTCGGCGGCCGAATACGACAAAGCCCCTTGTCTGTTCCAGGCCTATAGCTGTCGCCAGAAGCCCGTTAAATCCGGCTTCGCCGAAAAATCGGCGTTCATCGGTATCGGCGGGTATATCCCGGAGGGTCTCGAGGTCAAGCGATCTGCGTTTTCTGATCTCTTTCCCCAGCCACGAGAGCCGGGGAGGGTCCGGTGCGTCGGCGGGCGACTTCGCCGTTAGCCGCTGGTCCCGAGGGTCATTTTCGTCGAAACTCACGACCCATGCGGCGTCGGTCTCGAGAAAAGCGTTTATCTCGGTCAGGCCCCTCGCCAGCTTCGAGGCGAGTTCGCCCTTTTCCAGAAACAGCGACGAAAGAGACGCCGTCAGTTTCTGGAACCGGAGACGCCGCTTGAGCGTTTCCGACGCCCGCACCCGTGAAGTTATGTCTCCGTAGATTACGTATACGAGCCTTGCGCCGTCGGGCAGTTCCAGCAACGTCTGCACCAGGGACAGGTGGATCAGCGAGCCGTCCTTGCGCTGCCTTACAACGTCCTGGTTTATGTTTTCGCCGGTCCAGAAACGGTTGTCCATGCCCCTGGCTTCCTTCTGTATCTCGGGGTCCAGGGCCACTATCTCGTTAACGTCACTGCCTATGATGTTGTCCGAAACCGAATAGCCGAACATGTCGTAGAAAGCTTTGTTGGCTTTCAGGATAGTACCGTCGGTGTCTTCCAGGGTGACGGAGTAGGGAGAAGACTCGAAAAGCGTTTCAAAGAAGATCTTTTCCTTGCGGATAGAATTCTCCAGCCGGGCCTGGTCGCTCATGTCTATGAAAACGTTGTAGTCAAGGTGGGTGTTTTCGTCCACCTGGAAAGGGAACTGGTATATTTTCACAGGTATCGGGGTTCCGTCTTTTTTCGTGCGCACCGTGTTGAGCGTCAGCATCTCCCGCCTGTTCCATACCGCGCTGTTGGCGTTGCGGGCCTCCCGCAGCATTTCGTCGCCCGTGGTCACCAGTGTATCGGCGTTCCCGCCAGTTATTTCGTCAACGGTGTAGCCGAACATGTCCAGAAACGCCCTGTTGGCCCGCACAACGTTTTCGCCGCAGTCGCATATCAGTATCGCTATGGGTGTGTCGGAAAACAGCTTCTCGAAAAAGACGCGCTCGCGCTGTATGTCCGCTTCCATGCGTTTGCTTTCCGAAATGTCCCGGTATACTCCGTATGCGCCCACGAGTCTGCCGTTGTCGCGGATGGGGCCCGCCAGCAGGGAAACGTGGACAGGTTCGCCCATGCGGTTCTCGCGGATCGTGTTTTCAATTACATAGGGGGTTTCAAGTATGTGGGAGGCTATTTTCCCGGCCTCCTTGCGCACGGGGGCCGAACGGGACACAATAGAGTTGATGTCTTTGCCCATGGTCTCCTCGAGAGCGTAGCCGAACATTTCGCAGAAAACCCTGTTGGCGTAGGTTATTCTGTTCGACAGATCACAGATGACCATGCCCTCTGGCGCGTTTTCAACAAGGAGTCGTATGTGCTGTATTCCCACAAGGGAATGCGGTTCGCTTTTTTTCGGCATCCTGTTCATTCCGCCTCCTGGGTGTGAATGATCCAGCCAGTATTGTATCACGCTGTTGCGCCCCGACTTCAACATACGGGAGATGGTGCCTTGATGGAAAACGTTGTCCCTTCCGCGCTGCTTCTCGCCGCGCTGGCGGCGGGGTTTCTGGCCGGTTTGGCCGCCGCCTGGTTCCTGCGGGTAGTACAGGCAAGGACCGCCCGCGACCTGGCCAACGAGCTGTTCCGGCAGAGCGAGGTCGAGCGCGACCGGCAGGTGGACGCGCTCATGGAGCAGGCCCGAAACGCCTTCGGCAGCCTGTCACTGCAGGCTCTTTCCAGGTCGACGGACGAATTTCTAAAGCTGGCCCAGTCGAAACTTGCCGCCGAACGAGACATGTCGGGAAAAGAGCTTGAGCAGAAAAAGGGTCTTATCGACGGTCAGCTTCAGGAGATGACCAAAAAGCTGCAGGATGTTTCCCGCCTTATGGGCGATCTGGAAAAAGACCGCGCCCACGCCTACAGTCAGCTGGCTACGAGGATGCAGGAGGTGAGCGAACGCACGGCCGCGCTTACGCAGACGACCGGGTCCCTGCGCGAGGCGCTTTCGAGCAGCAGGGTCAGGGGGCAGTGGGGCGAACGCATGGCCGAAGATGTGCTTCGCGTGGCGGGTTTCGTGGAAGACGTCAACTACCGCAAGCAGAAGACCATGGAAGCGTCTGGCGCCCGGCCCGATTTCACCTTTCTTCTGCCGCGGGGGCTTACGCTGAATATGGACGTAAAGTTCCCCTACGACAACTACATGGCGTTTCTGGAGGCCGAAAACGAAACGGAAAAGGACCGCTTCTGCAAGACATTTCTCAAAGACGTAAAGCAGAAGATAAAGGAAGTAACTTCGCGGGAGTACATAGATCCCGAGCAAAACACGGTGGACTACGTGCTCCTGTTCATACCCAACGAGCAGATATACGCCTTTATCCACGAAAACGACTCATCGATCCTGGACGAGGGTCTCAGGAACCGTGTGGTCTTCTGCTCACCGGTCACGCTTTACGCCGTACTGGCGGTAATCCGGCAGGCGGTGGACAATTTCGCCCTGGAGAACACGTCCAACGAGATACTGTCTCTCATGGGGACATTCAGAAAACAGTGGGGCGAATTCCTTAAAAAAATGGAGCACATGGGAAAACAGATAGAGGCGACCCGAAGCGACTACGAGGCTCTGGTCACAACGCGCAGGAGACAGCTGGACAAGCCCCTCTCCAGGCTGGAGGAACTGCGCACGATGAGAAGCATAGCCCCGGCGCTGCTGGATGAAGGTGACGAGCCCATAGAAGCGGAAATAGAAGAAGAGCCCTGTGAGGCGGAAGAATAAAAGCCCTCTCAGGATTCCCTGTGGATGACCACCGTAGAAACATTGTCCTGGAAGGGGTTTTCAGCAGCCACTACGCTTTGAACCAGCGCCTGGGCGGGATCGGACCTTGCGGAGGCCAGAGTTTCGGCTATAGCCGTTTCGGAAAAGGTGTTCCACAGCCCGTCGCTGGCCAGCAGCAACATGTCGCCCGCCTCCGGCTTCAGGGGCTCGGCCGGCATGCATACCTGAGACATGCCTCCTATAAAGCTTGTCAGCGCGCCCGTGGAAACCGTTGCGTGGTCGGTGGTGAGCAGGGCGAGATCGCCTTTTTTGTAAAGATATATCCTGCTGTCTCCCACCGACAGCCACCATATCAGATCGCCCGATACCAGAACGCAAACAAGGGTGGAGCCGCACAGGCCCGGGAAGCCGAAACGTGTTCCAAGCCTTGTTACGTTTCGGTCGGCTGCTGTGGCCGCGTCCAGAAGCAATTGCCGCGGGTCTCCCGGAAGGTTTTCCCCTAAAAACGTTGTAACGGTACGAATCGTTTCTTCGGCCGCTTCGGCGCCCATAGGCATGCCGCCCATGCCGTCGGCTAAAACGGCCACGGTCATTTCCTTTGTTGTTTCAACGGCTGTACGGTCTTCCTGTCGTTTTCTGGCGCCCTGCGCCTGCGCGGCGTAAACGGAAAAATGCATAAAACACCTCCATTGAGCAAGACAACCACTTGCACTGTTATAGTATAGAAGAAAAAGTTTCATTTATTGAACCATTTTTCGCTTTTGTGCGCAAAACTGATGCTATAATGAGTACCGCCAAGCTTCGAAAAAGACCATTCGGTCGGCAATTTTCCCCCGGGGGGTGCGCTTTCCATGCACCGAAAGATCACCGTTCTTTTCATTGCCGTATTCTTCCTTTGCGCCGCAGCTTCCCTCTCGGCCGGGGAGCAGCAAATGCGCGTAGGCGTCTACCAGGACAGCCCTCTTGTGTTTGTCGACGACAACGGAATTGTCCAGGGGGTCTACGCCGATTTTCTGCGCGAGGTGGCGCGCCTGGAGGACTGGCGCATCACATGGGTTCCCGGCACCTTCAAACAGGGTCTCGAGCGCCTCGAAAAGGGCGAAATAGACCTCTTCACGGCCATAGCCTATTCCGACGAGCGCGCCGAAAAGTACGACTTCAACCGCCTTGCGATCACTGCCAACTGGGGCGCCTTCTATGTTCCCAGGGGGCTTTCGGCCCAGTCCATCCTCGACATGGAAGGCAGAGTCGTAGCCGTGGTGAGCAAAGATGTCTACTTTGCCAACCTGGTCGACCTTGCGGCGCGCTTTGGTATCTACTGCGACTGTCTCGAGGTAGAAAACTACGACGCCGCCCTCAGGGCGCTGGAAGAAGGCCGCGCACAGGCGGCGCTGGTCAGCAGGCTGTTCGGCGAAGTCAACGCAAAAAACTACAACGTGGAGTCCACTTCTATCGTCATAGCCCCGGTGGAGCTTCGATTCGCAATGCCTAAAGGAACAGGCGCGGTGATCTCCCAGATACTCGATTTCTACATTTCCAGCATGAGGCGCGAACCCGGTTCCGTTCTAAGTCGCTCCGTCCAGCGCTGGATATCCGGGGACCAGCCCGAGTCAAGACAGGCTTTTCTCTTTTTGATATCCATCGTCGTAATATGCTCGCTGGCTATCATTCTGCTTATCAGCTTTGTCTTTAGGATGCAGATAGGCAAGCGGACGCTGGAGCTGTTCAAAAGCAGGCAGGACCTCTCGCGCGAAAAACTCTTTTTCGAGCAGTTGTTCGAACAGGGGCCCGACGGCATAGCGCTGGAAAAGCCCGAAGACAACCGGATAATAAGGGTCAACAGCGCCTTCGAAACAATATTCGGCTACTCCCGGGACGAGTGCCTGGGCAAAAAGCTCAACGATCTTGTGGTTCCGCCCACGCTTATCGACGAGGCCAGCGCTCTCGACGATATCGGCTCACGGGGTGAGCCGCTGTTCAGGGAAACGGTTCGAATGCGCAAGAACGGAGATAATTTCGACGCCTCCATTTCATCGGTTCCGGTTGTTTCAGGAGACGATCTTATAGCGACTTACACCATATACAGGGATATTTCCAAGCGCAAGAAAGCGGAACGCGAAATTCTGGCGAGCCGCGAGGAGTTGGGATACAACCTCGACCGAATGCAGCGCATATGGGAGCAGACCATCGACGTGCTGTCCACGGCTGCCGAAACCAGGGACCCATATACGGCGGGCCACCAGAGGCGCGTGGCGGCCCTGGCCGTAGCAATAGCTCGCGAAATGGGGCTTTCCGCGCAGACTGTCCACGCCGTTTCGCTGGCGGCCCGCATACACGACATAGGAAAGATAAACATACCGGCGGAAATACTGAGCAAGCCCGGCAAACTGGGCGAAGTGGAGTTCGGCCTCATAAAGACCCACCCCGAGGTGGGATACCAGATCATCCAGGGCATAGAAATGCCGTGGCCCGTAGCGGAAGTAGTGCGCCAGCATCACGAGAGGCTCGACGGCTCCGGTTACCCCAGGGGCCTCCAGGGGGAGGAAATACTGCCGGAATCACGGATAGTGATCGTGGCCGACGTAGTAGAGGCCATGGCAAGCCACAGGCCCTACCGGGCGGCAAAGGGAATAGAACCCGCCCTGGACGAGATTGAATCGGGAACGGGCGTAAAGTACGATCCGGAGGTCGTAAAGGCCTGCCTGAAGCTGTTCCGCGAGGGGGATTTTGAGTTCCCCCAGGCGTAATCTAAAATTCAATTCTCCATACAACACAGCAAATTGAGTCTTTTGTCGGAAATATAACTAAAATATTGACAATAACCCGCAAAGCGATAGAATCTCTCAGGATCATTTTGGAGGCCCCTTGAGGGCCCGAAAGATCGGAGGGATTCCCTATGCGTAATACCGGAGCAGACCAGAGAAACCTGAACCAGGCGCTTGGAACCGTTACAGCCGCCGCCGCTTCCATTACCGGTGTCACCTTCAAGGTTGCATCGCTTCTGGTCCAGTACGTCTAGAACCCACATATCAGGCGGGGCCCGGCTTACCGGGCCCCGCTTCTTTATTTTAGTCCACGGTTTTCCGGAACTTCAGCAGGCTTATCCCCAAAAACAGCAGTATCAGCGCCGAAAGTACCCCTACCTGGGGCCACAAAAACTTCATGCCCACCCCTTTAAGCATTATCGCCCGTATTATCTGCAGAAACCATGTAAGAGGCAGCACGCTGCTTATCCAGTAGAAAAGCCTGGGCATGGCCTCGCGCGGGAACACGAACCCCGAAAGCAGAATGCTGGGCAGCAGCCCGAAAATGGACATCACCATGGCCTGCATCTGGTTTCTGGCCACTGTCGAGATCAGCACTCCCCAGGCCAGCGTGGCGGCTATGAAAAGGAACGTGAGCAGGTACAGCAGCGGAATACTGCCCCTGAAAGGTACTCGAAATACAAATTCGCCGATAAGCAGGCCCAGGGTCATCTGCATGTAGCCAACCACAAGATATGGAAGTATTTTTCCCACCATAAGCTCCCACGGCCTCATGGGTGTGACCAGCAACTGCTCCAGAGTACCGCGTTCCCGCTCGCGCACTATGGCCATGGAAGTCACCATCATCATCGTCATGGTGAGGATAACGCCCAGTATTCCCGGAACCTGGTACCATGGCGACCTGAAGTCCCTGTTGTACCAGGCCCTTACGCGTATGTCGTAGACGGAGCTGAATGTGCGGCCGGTCTTTTGGGCCAGCAATTCGCGGCTTTTCACCATGCCCAGCATTTCCGCAGCGCTTATGGCCGAGGCCGCCGAAAGGGAATCCGAGGCGTCCACGATAACCTGTACCTGGGCCGGACCGCCTCTTTCGACCAGAGTGGCGAAATCCGGCGGTACGATAACTCCCACCTTGGCTTTCCCCGCCTGTATCCGCTTCGTGACGTCGCCGAAGCTCGACAGGTTCTCCGTAACGTCGAAATACTCCGTGGCCGTGAAAGCTTCTATCAGTTCGCGGCTCTGCCTGCTCATCGACTGGTCGAACAGAACTGTTTTAAGGTGTTTTACGTCGGTGTTGATGGCGAAGCCGAAAATTATCAACTGGACGACCGGTATCATCACCATCATCGCCAGGGTCAGTCTGTCGCGGCCCATCTGAATGAATTCCTTGCGCACAAGAGCCATAAGTCTGTTCACCGTTGGGCCTCCTTTTCGTGTCCCTGCGAAAGAAAGACGAATATGTCTTCAAGCGTCGGCTGTATGCGCCTGGCGCCATGCGCCGGAGTGGGGGAGTCGGCCGCCGTCATCAGGTGCAGAGCGTCACCGCAGACGTAGGCGTCCAGAACGCCTTTTGATCCTATCGTTTTGATCAGTTCCATAGGCGCGTCCGAGCGAATGCTCCACAGCGCCTCGTTCAGGGAATCCTTCAGCTCGGAAGGCGAACCCGAAGCTATGAGATCTCCGTCGAGGATGAACCCCAGGTCGTCGCAATGCTCGGCCTCGTCCATGAAATGAGTCGTCACCATTATCGTCGCGCCTCCCGCCGCAAGATCGTAGATGATGTCCCAGAAAGCCCTTCTTGAAGCCGGGTCCACCCCGCTGGTAGGCTCGTCCAGAAAAATGAGCGACGGGTCGTGAATGATGGCCGCGCCCAGCGCCAGGCGCTGCCGCACCCCGCCCGAAAGGCCCGAAGTAAAACGCCCCTCTCGCCCCTCAAGCCCCGCCATGCATATCATTTCGTGTATCCGCCGCTCCAGGTTGGCGCCCTCAAGGCCGTACATCCGCCCGTAGAACCGCAGGTTCTCCTCTACGGTAAGATCGCCGTACAGGCTGAATTTCTGAGACATATAACCTATGCGTTCCCGGATCTTTTCGGGCTCGCGCGCCACGTCCATGCCCAGCACCTCGCCCGACCCGGCCGACGGCGCCAGAAGGCCGCACAGCATTCTTATGGCAGTGGTCTTTCCCGAACCGTTGGGTCCCAGAAAACCGAAAATGCTTCCCGTTCGAACCGTAAGGTCAAGTTCGTTCACCGCCGTAAAGGCGCCGAACCGTTTCGTCAGTTTGCTTGTTGAAACGGCGGCCCGGCTCATGATGTTCCTCCGGGAGCCAGTTGAACGAAAACATCCTCAAGCGACGGCGTCGCCTCTTCTATTACAAATTTCGCGGAACGGTCCCCCAACAGTCGACGTATGAGGTCTTTGGCGTTTGTCGCCTCTTTCACTGCGGCGTGCAGCGTGTCTCCGAAAGGCGTAACATCGCCAATATCCAGTTTTCTGATCAGGGGCGCGAGCGGATGCAGTTCTCCCGGGGGTCCCGATATCACAAGAACATGAAAAGGGTACTGCGCCCTGAGCTCGGCCGGGGTTCCCAAAGCTATAAGAGCGCCTTTGTGAATAAAACCCACCCTCTGGCATAGCTGGGCCTCGTCCATATAGGGGGTGGTGATCAGGATGGTAAGACCGTCCCCGTGCAGCTGGTAGAGGATCCGCCAGAATTCGCGTCTCGACACAGGGTCCACGCCCGTGCCCGGCTCGTCCAGCAGCAGCACCCGGGGGCGGTGCAGAAGGGCCGCCGACAGCGCCAGTTTCTGTTTCATGCCGCCCGACAGATGCTCCGTCAGCCTGTCCTTGAAGCGCAGCAGGCCGGTTCTTTCCAGCAGGGTTTCGGCTCTGTGCGCAAGCTCACCGCCCGAAAGGCCCCATATCGAACCAAAAAAACGCAGGTTTTCCATTACCGTGAAATCTTCGTACAGGCTGAAACGCTGGGGCATGTAACCAAGCGGGGCGTCACCGTTTTCACCTATGGAGGCGTCGCCTGAATCGGGGAGCGAAACACCCGCCAGTATGCGCAGAGCTGTTGTCTTGCCGGCTCCGTCCGGCCCCACAAGACCGAAAAGCTCACCTTCGGGTATATCCAGCGAAAGATTCCGCAGGGCCGTTACGTCGCCAAAGGTCCTGTTTACACCGTGCAGCCGTATCATCGCAATGTGACGTCGGCCGGCATACCGGGTTTTAAAAGCCCTTCCGGGTTATCCAGATCCACCTCTACCCTGAAAACCAGGTTGGCTCTCTCGTCCGGGGTAATGCTCTGCCTGGGAGCGAACTCGGCCTCCTGCGAAATAGTCGACACCCTGCCCGTGAAAACCTCATCGGGGAACGAATCGACCCTTGCCTCGGCCGCCTGCCCCGGAGAAACCAGACCCAGCATCGTCGAAGGAACAAATATCCGCACGTAGCATTTCTGATAGTGTCCTATGGAATACAGCACGCCGCCCTGCGGGGCCAGCTCTCCCTGTTCAAAATTGCGGGTCAGCACAAAGCCGTCCGCGGGCGAGCGTATCTCCGTCCTGTCGGCCATTTCCCGTGCGGCCCGTCCGGCGGCCTTCAGCCTTTTTACTTCAGCTTCCCGGGCCGTTATCTGGTCGGCTCTTGCGCCCGCCTTCAGTTCCAGCAGCGCCTCGGCGGCGCTGTCGTAGTCGCTTCGGGCAATATCAAGGGCCAGGGAAAACTGCTCCATCTCCTTTTTCGATATCACCCGCTCGTTGTACAGTTTTGCGTATCGCTCCATGTCCCTTTGTGCCTGGTCGTAGCGCGCCCTGGCTGCCTGTTGGGCCGAACGGGCCCTGGCTATTTCCTCCGGCCTTGCGCCGCGCTCCAGGTCGGCCAGCAGCGCCTCGGCCATTGCGGCTGCCGCCTGTGCGCTTTCCGCCTGGTCTTCAAGGTCGGGGCGGTCCAGTTTCGCCAGCAGGTCGCCCCGGTGCACCGTCTCGCTTTCTTCGAAACCGAGAAACAGGATTTTCCCGCTTATCTCCGCCGAGACGTTCACCGAATCTATCTCTATAGTGCCGGTTGCCTCTATGGTATTAACGTTTCCGCCGCCGGGCAGCAGAGCCGCTATTTCCGAACGCATCAGAAGCAGTGCGGCCACGGCGCCCGCAACCACCAGTACGGCGACCGTTTTTTTGCTTCGGGGGTCAACTCTCATTACTGTTCAACTCCTCTTAAAAAGATATCCAGCAGCCGGTCCGGATCGGGATCGGGCCCCTGATCCTCAAGAATACGGCTGATCAGCGGACGAAAAATATGCCTGTAGTTCACCACCGCAGCAAAAACGTATACCGAAAGGGCGACGTCCAGACCGGCCCGGAACTCGCCCTGTTTGACCCCCTCGGAGATCGTTTCCCTTAAAAAGGAAGAAAGCGCCACCAGAGCCGGGACCACCGACTCCTCAAGAAAACGTGTGGGCCATACCATCTCCTGGTGGATCAGGCTGGCTATCCACGGACGCTCGCGGTGCAGCCTGTCCATTGCCGAAGCCAGAGCCAGGATCCGTCCCCTGGGGGACAGAGAGGGCAGGTCCGCATTGTCGGGAAGCGCTACCACATGGGCGAACTCGCCCGCCAGCACCTCGCCGTACAGGCCTTCCTTGCCTCCGAAATAGTACGAGACCATAGCCTGGTTTACCCTGGCCCGGGCGGTTATCTCGCGCACCGTCACGGCCGCGTAGCCCCGGGCCGCGAACAGCTCGCGCCCCGCGTCAAGCAGTCTTTTCCGGGCGCTGTCGGATGAGCAGCCGGTCATAACGCCCCTCCTACAAACAAACGTTTGTTTAAAACATATATTCAAACAAAGTGTACGCTCCGCCGACAGCGGTGTCAATTCAAGGCGCGTAATCCCGACTACCAAAGGAAAGAGATCGAGTTCGGGTTCAGGAAGGTTTAGAGAGTGAGGGATCTCAACTTGGCTTTTTCTGCCACCTGTGTTTTACTCTTGCTGTCATTTCGAATGTTCGCGTGTTTTGCGAACAGAGAAATCTCGGGTCGGGTGTTTGATTCCTGTCTCCAGCTTCCTGTTGCCTGTCTCCTTGCTTTTTCTGCAAACTGCCAGCTGTGCGCTGTCAGCTGTTTTTCCCCCTGCTGTCATTTCGAGAAGCGAAGCGCCGAGAAATCTCGGGCTTTGGTTCAGTAAGGTGTAAGGAGTGAGGTGTAAGGTGGAAAAGCAAGCCCGAGACCCTTCCTCCTTTTCAGTCGTCAGGGTGACAGACTTTTGATGTCATTCTGAGCGGAGCGACGGCCTGCCCCTCGCAACGGCTCATCGCCTCACCGCCCTCAATGTCCCGGTCCGAAACCCTGCTTCGGGTTTTGATTCCCTCCTGTTGTCTCCTCGGTCTTGCTTTTTCTGCAAACTGACCGCTGTGCGCTGCCGGCTGTCTTTTCCTAGCCCCCGCAGCCGCCGCCCCCGCCGCCTTCGTCTCTTTGGGGTTCAGGCTTCTGAAACGTCGGCAGCGCCCCGTTTTGCTTCAGGGCGCCCTCGTTTTCCGGGCTGTCAAGAAATGTCTCCAGTTGCTCATTAGACATTTTCTCTGCGGATGTCGACCCCACGATACTGCCGCCGAATGTTCCGATAAAATCAACCACGATGTTATCTCCCCCTGCGAGGCCCACCATCGACATGGCCTGCCCCACAGTACCCAGGGCGCTATCCAGGTCGGATACTGTTGAGTCGGCCTCCCCCGTTTCTATCTCCTGCAGGTCCTTTGCCAGAGAGACGCCCGCTCCGGTCAGGGACACACCGGTGGCGAGCATAAGGCCCGCCGCTCCCGCAGTAGTCGCCACAGCGGGAGCCGCCACGACAAGCCCCACTATCGTTCCGGCCGTAGCGGCGACGAACTTGGTTCCCGCCATTATGTTTGCCCAGTTTTTCTGTCCTACGACGTTGCCTATAGTGGTGTGAACATTGCCTACGGCCCCGGCCAGGGCGGACACGCCGCTGCTGATTTCTTTTTTCAGTTTGGAAGCGGTGTTTCCGATCGTGTGGGCGGCGCTGTAAATGGTCTGCATGCACGAATCAAAAACGCCCCCTCCGGGTCTTATCGTGGCCACATCAGAAGTATCGTAATTTTCGGCGTCGGTGACGGGATCAGTCGTAACCTCATCGGTCATTACCTGCTCGCTGGAGTAGGAATCTTCGGTAGACCAGCTGTCCTGAAGTTCTCCAAAGGAATCTTCGGTATCCGTTTCATCTTCTCCCTGCGCGTCGGAAGCTTCCGTAGACCATCCGCCTTCAAATCCGTCGGAGGCTTCCCCGGAGTCCCCTTCGCTTTCTCCCGATGTGTCGGAATCTTCGGCAGGGTCATCGGTTGCAGGTTCCGAAGAGAACGATATCCCGGAATCATCATTATCTGCTCCGGAATCTCCATCGTCCTCATCCGCCAATGCGGGCGTTGAGAAAAACGGCTGCAAGAGGCAAAGAACTTCCTCCCGCAGGTTTGGGTTCGGCATGCCGCCCAGGCGGATGATGTCCATGTTGCTTTTCAGCTTCTTTGCCGATTTTTCAACGGCCTCAAGCGCGGCTTCAGCGTAAACCAGGTGTGCGAGGATCTCGTTGTCCGGCAGGGTTTTGCCGTCAAGGGCCCTCAGTTTGTTCATAGCCAATGTAGCCTGCAGCCCGGTCAGTTGAAGCAGCTTGATGGATTCCGCAAGGCGTTGTTTTTCAGATTGTGGAAGATCCAGAGAATAAAGGAGAGCTTTTTCATTACTTGTCGTCGTTTTGGTTGATTTCCCGGAACTGCCGGGAGAGCAGGTTGAAGGCTGGCTCTGTCCATTTGAGTCGCTTGTGAAGGTAACTGCTTCCAGAACGCCGCTCCCCGCATTTAGCAACAAAGCTATCGCCAGCAAAAAACATAAAATCCTTGAAGCTTTTGGCGACATTTCACACGCCTCCCAAAACACTTCGATTTTGGAAACAAAACAGCACACGAGCGATAACATAGAAAAGCCGAACCTGTTGCGGTGTCAGGTGCTTACAATAAAATCGGTGGTTCAAAGCCGGGCAGGGTTTTCCTGCGGTTATCGAACTCCCGGTTTTATTATTTTATTATAGCACCAGGCTGTTGCGATAATAGCCGGCCGCCGGCTGCGAGCTGTCAACCGGGTTGTGCTGTCATTTCGAATCCGCCTGCCGGCGGAGAGAAATCTCGATCCGGTTTGCACATAGCACATCTCGCAATTATAATTAGCGTGCAGCGCTAATATTATTGCTGGAGGCAAAAGACGGCTATGCAAAACTATATTCCGCGCTGGGCCGAAAAAGCTCTTTTCAAAGAGATAGAAACAAGCCCTGTGGTCATGCTGCTCGGCGCCCGGCAGGTTGGAAAAACGACACTGCTAAAAGAATGCCTTGTCCCAAAGGGTTGGGTCTATCTGACCGCCGACGATCCCGAACAGATGGTGGCTCTTGCTGCTGATCCCAAATCGGTGCTCAGGAACTCACAAAAAGTGATACTCGACGAGTTCCAGCACATGCCGCGAGATGTGGGCAGGGTGGTAAAACTACTTGTCGATTCAGAGGAAAACACCCGTTTCGTTATAACCGGATCGTCGACCGGCGGCATACTCAAGCACTTGAGCGACAGCATGGCCGGAAGATCCTCCATAATAAACCTGTATCCCCCCGCACCCGGCGAGTGGCCCGATACAACCGACTGGACAAAAGGCATGTTACCAAGGATACGCCTTGCCAACCCCCAGACCGACGCCTGGCTTTCGTTATGGAAAGGCTACGAAACCGCCATTGTTCAAAAAGACATACCCCTGGTATCCGATATAAAAAACCCTGCGGAGATATACCGTCTCTGCAGGCTGCTGGCTCAACGAACCGGAGGCAGGATCAACTTTCAGGACCTGGCGCACGATATGGGCGGGGTAGCCCTTACCACCGTCAAACGCTGGGTAAATGCACTGGAATCAGTAGGCGTAGCAGAACTCCTGCCGCCCTGGGTCAACCCCTCTTCAAGGTTCAGAAAAGCTCCCAAACTCTTTTTTTTCGACCCCGGGTTTGCCTCGTACCTTGGTTGCGCCAACCCCGGCAGCCTTTTCGAAAACGCTGTATATACAACACTCAGGGCGTTGAGCGCTCTTGATCCGGGCTCGGGACTGTTCTGGTTTCTCGACAAAAACAACAGAGAAATCGACTTTATACTTCAAACACGCTCTGGCGTAGCAGGTTTTGAAGCCAAACACATGAAAAACGTCAAGCTTTCCCACGCAAAAAACCTGATAGAGGCCAGGAAGGAAGGTCTTATTCAACAAGGCTTTGTTGTGTACGATGGCGACGGTAGCCAGCAACTATCCCAGGGCGTTTTTGCCCTTGGCCTGAACTCTCTTACGCCGGAAACCCGGATGCTTTAAAAGCAAAAACCCGCCACAGGCGTGAGACGTAAGGCGTAAGACGTGAGATGTGAGGCGTCAAATGGCAGAAAAACCAGTTGGCGGCGATCAGCTGGCAGCGATCAGAAAAAACTTGTCATTTCGAATCCCGAAGGGTGAGAAATCTCGATCTTGGCCTTCCTGCCTCCACCTGTACGCTGCGCACTTGTCAGCTGTTTTGCTGCCTAACGGAACTCTGAGGGGTCGATGCCTGCTTCGCGGAGAATCCGGAGGAACAAACCGGGGCCAATGTCCTCGCCTTTATGTATGGGTACTATGGTTGTTCTTCCACGGTCGTCGCGATATTTTGCGTGGCTTCCTCTTTGGGAAACAAAGCCGAAACCATTCCTTTCGAGTATTGCTATAAGAGCGGAAGGGGATACAGGGGGAAGTTTCGGGGACATCAAACCGCTATCCGGTGAATACCTACAAATTCAACACGGCGATCATCAGGGTCTTCGGCTTCCAGGTACAGCAGTATCGCCTCTTTCATGCGTTTTGAAAGTTCTTCAAGTGTTTTGCCCTGTGTGTGGCAACCCGGGAGCGAGGGTATGCTGCCTACAAGCCATCCCGATGCATCTTTTTCAACTACCATCATGAATTCATTTGCCGAATCCATCTTTTCACCCCCTGCGGGTATCGTAACACATACCACCTTGCCCCTGCTGTCATTTCGATGCGAAGCGTTAGCATCGCGCGAGCGAGAAATCTCGGGTCGGGTGTTTGATTCCTGTCTCCAGCTTCCTGTTGCCTGTCTCCTTGCTTTTTCCCCCTGCTGTCATTCCGAATCCGCCTACTGGCGGAGACGGCGTGCCCCGAGCGAAGCGGAGGGTAGGAATCTCGGGTTGGCTTTAGGCACAAAAACAACGTCAACTTCGAGATTCCTCACTACGCGAACGCTTCGTATCGGAATGACAACGCTCTTTCGGCCATCCGACATCCGCCATCCGCCATCGTCTCCTTGCCTCTGCTTTTTCTGCCACCTGTCAGCTGTGCGCTGCCAACTGTCTTTTCCCCCGCTGTTTTTTCGGGGCGATCATGTTAATTGCGTAGTTCTGAACCCGCAGCAACCCTCATGGGCCTGACTTCACGAACAAGGCGGTCTCCTAATTTATCTGTTGCAACATCCAGGTCGTAATCCGCCTGGAGGCCAAGCCAGAACTGTGGAGAAACCCCAAAATAGCGAGCCAGCCGCAAAGCCGTATCCGCCGTTATGCTCCGGCCCCCCAAAACTATCTCGTTTATACGTCGTGCATCCACACTTATCTCAATAGCTAACCTGTTCTGACTCAGGTTCAGCGGTTTTAAAAACTCTTCAAGCAATATCTCCCCCGGGTGAACCGGTTGCAGTTTTTCTACCATTGCCGCATTCTCCTTAGTGATGATCTGCTATTTCAACGTCATAGGCGTCGCTTTCACGCCACGTAAAGCAGATACGGTATCGTTCATTTATAAGGATGCTCCATTGGCCAGCCCTGTCGCCGCAGAGTTTTTCCAGCCTGTTCGCTGGAGGAACGCGCAGATCAACGAGAGATAAAGAATTATTTATCATACGCAACTTGCGCAAGGCGACACGCTGAATTTCCACCGGCAATTTACGCGACCTGCGACGTTCAAAAATCATGCGAGTTTGCTCATCTTTAAAGGTTTTTATCACAAGCCCATCATAAGGTGAGCCGCGCCAGGCGTCAAACGCCCAACGACTCCGTGCCTCCAGCCCCTGCTGTCATTTCGATACTGTTGGTTCTACACAGAATAAGGTTTGGTATTTCTCTGTGCCTTCTGTGACCTCTGTGGTGAAAAAGCCCTTGCCTTTGAATCTGCCTTTTCTGCCCGCTGCGCGCTGCCTGCTGTTATTGCTGTCATTTCGAGAAGCGAAGCGCCGAGAAATCTCGGTTTTTGGAACCTGGTAAGACGTTAGACGTAAGACGTGAGAAAAAGCAGATTCAAGCCCGAGATCCCTCCGTTCGCCAAATATGCTAACGTTCGGGATGACACCCAAGCCCCTGCTTCTATACAAGATATTGTGGTGTTGCTTCTCTCTGTGCCCTCTGTGCCCTCGGTGGTGAAAAAGCTTTTGCCCTTTCGGTTCACGGGTTCTCCTGTTTACCGGTTTCAACGTCTCTCCCGCTACCTGTAACTGCAATTGACAATCAGCCGCAAACTGTTACCCTTGCAATATGGCTGACCACAAATACATTCACCGGCAACTCGAAAGCACCTTGCTTCAATTGCACAAAGGCTTCCCCTGCATTGTGATTACCGGGCCCAGACAGTCCGGTAAAACCACCCTTGCCCGGGCTCTTTTCCCTGAAAAATCGTATATTTCGCTCGAAGATCTTAACGAAAGGGAGTTCGCCACAAAAGACCCACGCGGCTTTCTAGGCAGGTTTCCGGATGGGGCTATTCTGGACGAGGCCCAGCGTTGCCCGGACCTCTTTTCCTACCTCCAGACGGCAATGGACAACGACGGAAGGATGGGGCTTTTTGTCCTTACCGGTTCGCAGCATTTCCACCTTATGGAATCAATAACCCAGAGCCTTGCCGGAAGAGCCGCCATGGTCCAGCTCCCCCCGTTTTCCATAGCGGAACTGTCTTCAGTCGGAATAGCGCCCCAAAACCCGGACTCCGCGATGATAATGGGAGGCTACCCTCCTATATACACCAGGCCTGTTTTGCCGCAAACATGGTTCGAGAATTACACCCGGACCTATATAGAAAGAGACGTGCGGTCGCTTCTTAACGTAAAGGATCTTTCGGTCTTTCACCTTTTTCTAAAGCTTTGCGCCGGTCGCGTGGGGCAGCTCGTCAACCTTTCGGCCCTTGGCGCTGAATGTGGTGTCAGCCACAACACGGTCAGGGCGTGGCTGTCGGTTCTGGAAACCAGCGCAGTAGTTTTTATGGTTCGGTCCTATTTCCGAAATTTCAACAAGAGGCTGGTACAGACACCCAAGGTCTATTTTCTCGATACGGGCCTGCTGTGCAGCCTCCTGGGGATAGAAACACTTCAACATCTGTACTATCACCCGCAAAGGGGTTCCATTTTCGAGAACCTGATAGTTTCGGAAGTTGTAAAGGCAGGGCTTAACCGGGGCAAAGCTTGCGATCTTTTCTTTTTCCGCGACAGAAGTGGTTTCGAAATAGACCTGGTGATCGAAAAGGGAACCAGACTGGATGCCGTAGAAATAAAATCAGGCAAAACGGTACACTCCGATTTCTTCAAAAACCTGCGCAAATGGAAAAACATTGCCGGTGAGGCGGCGGGAGAAACCTCGCTTGTGTACGGAGGAGAAGAAGCCTTTACCCGGGAAGGTTGCCAGGTAATGCCCTGGCGAACAGCCGCCGAAGACATTGCCGGTAACAGCAGAGCGTGAGTCGAACCAAAGAAACCTGTCATTCTGAGGCTCAAGGGCAAGAAGTCGCATCCGCCGGTGGTCGAGTTGTGCTCTTGTTCTTCCACCCTGCCGCTTCGCTCCGGGTGCTTCGTCTGTGCCCTCGGTGGTGAAAAAGATTTTGCTGTTGCTCTTTCTGC
>Ga0272441_10004230_pt1 | contig 26363 bp, 24 predicted proteins | sample SSMProp6N_FD_193582 | JGI IMG/M metagenome (GOLD analysis project Ga0272441, IMG submission 193582) | Marine sediment archaeal communities from Little Sippewissett salt marsh, Falmouth, MA, United States - SSM-Prop-6N | ecosystem: Environmental > Aquatic > Marine > Wetlands > Sediment ... | reverse complement strand
GACAAACATAAAAAAGGGGACAGGCTACTTTTTCTAGCCTTGTCCTATTTGAAAAAGTAGCCTGTCCCCTTTTTTGCTGTCCTATTTGAAAAAGTAGCCTGTCCCCTTTTTTGCTGACAAGGCACCTTAAAAAAATTATGAAACTAAATCAAATCACCATAATAGGCGCGGGACTTATAGGCGGTTCCATAGGAATGGCCGTTAAGAAAAAGAGACTGGCGCGCAGGGTTATAGGCGTGACTGCGCATAGAGCCACTCTTAAAAAGGCGATAAGACGCGGCGCCGTGGACGCCGGTACATTGAGCGCGAGGAATTCGGTATCGGGTTCGGACCTGGTTATATTGGCCGCGCCGCCGGATAAGATAACAGGCGTGTTAAAGAAAATAGCCCCGCGCCTCAAAAAGGGTTGTATCGTAATCGACGCGGCCAGTGTCAAGGGCGCTATAGTTCCCGCCGCGGAAAAGATCCTAAAGGCAAAGGCGCATTTTGTGGGCTCCCATCCCATGGCGGGTTCGGAGAAAAGGGGTATTGACAAGGCGGACGCCGGGTTGTTTCGAGGCGCTATATGCATTTTGACCAGGACCCGAAACACAGACAAAAAGGCGCTGAAGGTCGTATCCGGATTCTGGGAGGCGTTGGGCTCTAAGATCCGCGTGATGTCTGTCTCGCGGCACGATAAAATAGTCAGCAGTATAAGCCATTTGCCGCACATAGCCGCCTCGGCCCTGTCTTTGGCCGTAGACCGCGGGTCGCTCGAACTCGCCGCGGGCGGTTTTAAGGATACGACGCGCGTAGCATCGGGCAGCCCCGGGTTATGGGCGCCTATTTTTACACTAAACCGCGGCAATATCGCCGGGGATATAGAGGCGTATGTGAAGGCGGTCAGGGCCATAAAAAGATCCATTGTCCGCGGGGAAAAAGCCAGGTTGTTTAGATTGCTTTCAGATGCGAAAAAAAGGCGAGACGCGCTTGAGTCCGAATAACCGGTCCCTGGGATATGGCCGCAGAACCGGAATCGGATGACGAGAAGGCGCGACGCAGATTGAAAAACGGGGTTAATGAGGTGAAAAAAAACCTGATCATAGCGATAGACGGACCCGCGGGAAGCGGTAAAAGTACCGTTGCTAAAGAGGTGGCCAGGAGGCTCGGCCTTCTTTACGTGGACACGGGGGCTATGTATAGGACCCTGACGCTCAAGGCCACCAGAGAGAAAATAGCATTTGATGACGAGAAGGCACTTGTCGAGCTGGCCGGAAGGACGGTTATCACGCTGCAGGTCAACCGCGATTTTAAACTTTCGGTCCTGCTTGACGGCGAGGACGTATCAGAGGAAATAAGAAAGACAGACGTTACCAATAATGTTAAATACGTGGCCCGCCTTGCGAATGTGAGAAAACAGATGCTGAAACTCCAGAGAAAGGCGGCTTCTTCGGGCAGGGCCGTTCTGGAGGGGCGCGATATAGGCACGGTGGTGTTTCCGGACGCAGGTATAAAGATATATCTCGACGCCAATATAGAAGAACGGGTTAAAAGAAGGTATAAAGAGCTGATAGCGAAGGGCTACAAGGTTACGCCGGAAGAGATAGGAAAAGACGTAAAGACGCGGGACTACACGGACCAGACGCGCGAAGTCGCGCCTTTAAAAAAGGCCGATGACGCCGTGGTTATAGACACGACCGGTTTAAGCATAAATGAGGTGGCCGAAAGGATAATAAAAGAGGTCAAGTCCTTCGTAAGATGATATATATCATTACCTGCTTTGCCTTAAGGCAATTATACAAGGTTTTATTCAGATACGAGGCGCACGGTATGGAGAATATACCGCGGACAGGTTCTTTTGTCATGACGCCCAATCACGTCAGTTTTCTCGATCCTCCGGCCGCCGGCGCTTTTGTGCGGCGCAAGTTGAGCTATATAGGCAAACCGGGTCTTTTCAAAAACAGGTTTTTCGGATGGTATATGAGGAAAATACGCTGCATCCCGGTTAAGTCCGACAGCCCGTTTTCCGGAGGCATGAAGCAGATAATTAGAGATATCCGGGAAGGCACGCCCGTAGTGGTCTTTCCCGAGGGGACGAGGGGCGACGGCGCCTCTTTTCTTGAGCCGGAGTCGGGAGCGGCGTATCTCGCGCTTAAGTTTAATATACCGGTTATACCTGTTTATATAAAAGGCAGCGAAAAGGCCCTCCCTAGGGGCGCCCGTTTCATACGACGCGCCCGGATAAAGGTTTTTTACGGGAAGCCAAAAAGATACCGGATACCGGAAGGCGCGGATAAAGAGGACGCGTACAGGCAGGTAAGCCGCAGCATAATGGAAGAAATAGGAAAACTTAAGGATGAACACGGCGCTCGAGATTGATATTTCGGATTTTTCGGATTTTTGCTTCGGCGTAAAACGCGCCATATCCATAGCGGAAAACGCGCTGAGGGGGAATCCTCCTCCCGTGTTTTCACTGGGGCCGCTTATCCATAACCGGCAGGTGGTAGGCGCACTTTCCGAGAAGGGTCTGCGCGTAGCCGGAGGGCCGGATGGCGTAAAGAAGGGCACGCTGGTCATCCGTTCTCACGGTATCGCCGCGGATATCCTGGCCAAAATAAAGAAGAATAAGATAAGGATAGTGGACGCCACGTGTCCTTTTGTCAAAAACGCCCAGAAGATCGCGCGCCGGCTGTCGAGGGAGGGCCTGCGATTGATAATAATCGGCGACAAGGGGCACCCCGAGGTGCAGGCATTAAAGAGTTTCGCGGGAGACGGGGCGTCGGTCATTTCCGGAAAAACGGGCGCGAAAAGATTGAAGCCCTCCGGCGGCAGGATAGGCGTTATAGCGCAGACGACTCAATCCGTCGAGAATTTTCTTGAGGTGGTTTCGGAACTTCTGCGAAAGGGTTTTGACGAGATAAGGATTTTCAATACCATATGCCGGGACGCGAATATGCGTCAGGAATCGGCCCGGAGGTGCTGCGAGAAAAACGACCTCGTAATAGTTGTGGGAGGCAAAAACAGCGCGAATACCAGAAGACTGTATGAGATCTGCAGGGGGATGGGAAGAGAGGCCCGCCACGTGGAAACCGGAGGCGAAATAGACAAGAGATGGCTGAAGGGGAAAAGCGCGGTGGGTGTAGTGAGCGGGGCGTCGACCCCGCGCTGGATTGTCGACGGCGTTGTGAAGCATTTGAGGCAGAAGCGGGCATGAGAAGCGCCGCGGGCTCGGGGTTCGGCGGATAAATACCGGCTTCGGAGGCCGCGTTAACCATTAAATAAATAAAAGAAGCTTGGGGGTAAAAAATATGTTCTGGGGCAAGAAAAAAGAGGATGAGCTTAAGTCAGTTATCAAGGAAGGAGGTAACGACAAGACTGCCGGGCTTGAGGTGGATACTGGCAAGGAATCGGGCGGGAACTCCGACAAGATAGACGTAAATGAGCTTGCCAGGTTGTACGACGCCACGGTAAAAGACGTAGCGGAAGGCCAGATAATAAAAAGCAGGGTGATCGAGATACGGCCCACCGATGTAGTGCTTGATATAGGGTGTAAATCCGAGGGGGTGATTCAGCTCACCGAATTCGCCGAACCGGATAAGCTTAAGATCGGCGATGAGGTGGAAGTGCTTCTTGAGATGAAAGAGAATGAGCACGGTTCGGCGGTGGTCTCTAAGCAGAAGGCGGATAAGCTTCAGGGCTGGGAGAGGATCGTATCTACATATAAGGAAGGCGACATTATAGCGGGTAAACCCAGCCGCAAGGTAAAGGGCGGACTGATGGTCGATGTGGGCATGGAGGCCTTTTTGCCCGCGTCTTTAGCCGGCATGAGGAGTTACGGCAACCTTGACGGGATGCTCGGCCAGGAGATGGAATTTAAGATAATCAAAATCAACAAGGCAAGAAAAAATATCGTCCTTTCGAGAAAGGACGTTATAAAGCAGAGAATGGAAGAATCCAGGAAAAAACTTTTAACAGAGCTCAAGAAGGGGCAGATCGTCTCGGGAGTCGTTAAGAACATAACCGACTTTGGCGCCTTTATAGATCTGGGCGGCCTGGACGGGCTTTTGCATATAACCGATATCAGCTGGGGGAGGATATCCCATCCGAGTGAAATGCTGGCCATCGGGGACAAGGTGGATGTAATGGTGCTTGATTTCAAACAGGAGACAAGCCGCGTATCGCTTGGGCTGAAACAGAAGACGCCGAATCCCTGGGAGGATGTGGACAAAAAGTATCCGATCGGCTCAAGGATAAAAGGTAAGATAGTGAATATAATGCCTTACGGCGCGTTTGTCGAACTCGAGAAAGGCATAGAGGGCCTGGTGCATATCTCAAGCCTTTCATGGTCGAAGCGGTACAGCCACCCCAACGAATTACTCGCTATCGGGGATGTCGTGGAGGCGGTGGTGCTGGATATGGACAAAAAAAATCAGAAGATATCACTCGGTATAAAACAGCTTGAGGCGGATCCGTGGCTTGAAGCCGAAGGAAAGTTTCCGGTCGGCACGAAGGTAAAAGGCAAGGTCCGCAACATAACAGATTACGGCGCGTTCATCGAGCTGGCCGAGGGTGTTGACGGACTTGTGCACGTCTCGGAGATGTCCTGGACAAGAAAGGTGGGCCATCCCAGGGAGATATTAAAGAAAGGCCAGAAGGTAGACGCCGTAGTCCTGTCCGTGGATCCTAAAAGCAGAAAATTGTCTCTCGGATTAAAACAGCTGGTCCCCGACCCCTGGCCCAAGATAACAAAGATATATAAAGAGGGATACGCCAAGTCGGGCAAGATAACAAAGATCACGAATTTCGGGATATTTGTCGAGCTCGAGAAGGATCTCGAGGGGCTCATACATATAAGCGAAATGGAAGGGAAGACCGCAGCGGACCTGGAGGCCAAATATAAGGTAGGCGCCAAGCTTCCCGTTAAAGTCATAGAAGTTGACGATTCCGCCCGTAAGATTGTTTTGACGCTGGAGAAAAAATAAACTTAGCTTCTCCGGTGTCAAAAGGGACACTTTCTACAGGCGTAAAAAAGAGGACAGGCTACTTTTTCTAGCCTTGCCCTATTTGAAAAAGTAGCCTGTCCCCTTTTTTGATGGACGACCAAAGGTGACATTATGACGGAACTTGAAAAGCAGTTATCTCTTATAAAAAGAGGAACGGTCGAGATAATCCGGGAGGACGAACTCAGGGCGAAGCTCGAGGACTCCTTGATTAAGAAGCGGCCCCTCGTCATAAAGGCGGGGTTTGACCCTACCGCCCCGGATATCCACATCGGGCATACCGTCCTGCTTCGCAAGCTTAGGCACTTTCAGGAGCTGGGGCATAAGATCGTGTTCCTTATAGGCGACTACACGGCCATGATAGGCGATCCTTCAGGTGTCTCCAAGACCAGACCGCAGTTGACAAAGAAGGAGGTCATGGAGAACGCGAGGACCTACAAAAGACAGATATCCCGCGTTTTGGATGTAGGCCGGTTGAAGATCTGCTTCAACAGCAGGTGGCTTAGAGAGAAGATGGATCCATCCGGCATAGCCGAGCTTATGTCCCGGTACTCGGTTACCCGTATGCTGGAAAGAGATGATTTTGAGAAGCGGATCAAGGAGCGAAGGCCGATAAGTATGCTCGAGCTTTTGTACCCCCTGCTTCAGGCGTATGATTCCGTGGCACTCAAGTCCGATATCGAGATAGGCGGCACCGACCAAAAATTTAATATGCTCATCGGACGCACTATTCAGGAGCGTTATGGCCTGAGGCCGCAGGTCGTTATTACTATGCCCATACTCGAGGGGCTTGACGGCACGCGCAAGATGTCAAAGTCTTTGGATAATTATATAGGCGTGAGCGAGCCGGCCAAAGATATGTTCGGGAAATTGATGTCTATATCGGACGAGCTGATGTGGAAATACTACGAGCTGCTTACCGACGAGGATACGGCCGCCTTGAAAAATGATGTCTCAGAGAGCCGCCTGCATCCGAAAAAGGCGAAGGCGAATTTAGCCCGGATTATAGTCGCTCAGTACTACGGCCGAAAACGCGCCGAAGACGAGGAGAAGAATTTCGAGAAAGTGTTCAAGGAAAAGGAAGCGCCTGAGGACGCGCCCGAAATAGGGATAGGCAAGGACGAGATAAATATAATCGATCTGTTAAGCGAGTACGGGTTTTGCTCCAGCAGGGCCGAGGCGAAAAGGCTCCTTCAGCAAGGCGGCGTCGCGTTAGACGGTGAAAGAATAAACGACGTAAAAAAGAACGTCGCCGTAACAAAAGAACCCAGGATGATTAAGGCCGGAAAGTTAAAATTTGCCAGGATTTACAGGAAATAGGCATCTTCCCCGAACCGCCCGGGACGCCTTATTCGACAGAGGCGCGATTTTTAAAATAATCTCATATTTCGCTTGACAAAAAAAGGGTTTTGTGTATAATTAAGACACCAAATTTAAGGAGCGAGTTTGAGTAACTCTATTTACAAATTTGGCTGACATCCAAAGGTTTTTGTTTTAAGGGTGAAATAAAAAGCATCGTCACTCGATGCTTTTTTTATGTCTATTGTATTCCCGCCCGGCCGGGCGGTATTTACCGGAGGGGCGGGCCGTTCTTTGAAAATTAGATAGCCAAAACGTTAATTCGAGTCAATCTAACGGTGTTTTTTTGGAGAGTTTGATCCTGGCTCAGAACGAACGCTGGCGGCGTGGATTAGGCATGCAAGTCGTACGGTGGCGCGAGCAATCGTGCCATAGTGGCAAAAGGGTGAGTAACGCGTGGGTAACCTGCCTTCGAAATCGGGATAACTTCGCGAAAGCGAGGCTAATACCGGATAAGACCACGGTTCGCGAGAATCGCGGTAAAAGATGGCCTCTGTTTTACAAGCTGTCATTTGAAGAGGGGCCTGCGTCCTATCAGCTTGTTGGTGAGGTAACGGCCCACCAAGGCGTTTGACGGGTAGCTGGTCTGAGAGGATGGTCAGCCACACTGGGACTGAGACACTGCCCAGACTCCTACGGGAGGCTGCAGTCGAGAATCTTTAGCAATGCCCGAAAGGGTGACTATGCGACGCCGCGTGAGTGATGAAGACCTTCGGGTTGTAAAACTCTGTCAGGCGGGAAGAATACTCTGCTTTTAATAGGGGCAGAGGGTGACTGTACCGCCAGAGGAAGCCACGGCTAACTCCGTGCCAGCAGCCGCGGTAATACGGAGGTGGCAAGCGTTGTTCGGATTTATTGGGTGTAAAGGGCATGTAGGTGTCCTGGTAAGTTCTGATTGAAATCCTCCGGCTCAACCGGAGAACGTGTCAGAATACTGTCAGGATTGAGTGCGGAAGAGGAGAACGGAATTCCCGGTGTAAGAGTGAAATCTGTAGATATCGGGAGGAACACCAGTGGCGAAAGCGGTTCTCTGGTCCGCAACTGACACTGAAATGCGAAAGCTAGGGGAGCAAACAGGATTAGATACTACAAAGTGTCCTCTATGTTGGTGACAACATAGTGAGCATCTAGCTATATCGGTGAAGCCCTTAAAGCAAGGGTAATACCGAGGGAAGCGAGGCGAAACTCGCCCCGTAGAGACTATGTAGAAAAGGAGATAGAAGATGATAAAATCATCTTTGTCGTGTCGATGTAAAGAGTTGATCTTGGGCTCGATACTTGGCGATGGCTCACTGAAAATTTATAAGCCATACAAAAATGCCCGATTTTCCTTTCGTCATTCCATAGTTCAAAAAGAATATTTTATGTGGAAGGCAGGGGAGATGAAGGAGATTTCGAGTGAAAACTCCATCTGGGAACAGACAGATAAGGAGGGGTGGGGAAAGAACAAATTGAGATATCAAAGCTTGGCCACCGAAGAGCTAAGTGAGATATATCGATTGACCCACTATCACAATCGACTGCGTATACGCAGAAAATGGCTGAATATGCTGACGCCGCTGTCTTTGTGCGTGTGGTGGCTGGATGACGGCTCTCTCGTATCGGATTGCCGGCAGGGCGTATTATGTACGGATAGTTTTCAATATGAGCAATTGCTGATTATTGTGCGTTATTTCCGGAAGGTTTGGAAGTTAAATCCAAGAATAGGAAGAGTGGCAAAAAGCGGGCCGAGGTCCGGGCAGTATCGCCTGTGGTTCCGCTCGAGCGAGAGTTTAAAAAAATTGTTCGAAATAATTATGCCGCACGTTCCGGTTCCTTCCATGATTCCCAAGGTTTTAATTCTCTACAAAGATCCCCAACTACAAGAACGCTGGATCTCTGAAATGTGCAAGTTATCTCGTTTTGACCGCATGACAATTTTGCCATATTTAGAAAAGCGGAAAAAGAGTCTTGCGTATTACAGAGAATGATATAGTCCAAGCCTTATGGTAACATAAGATCACTTGACCCTGGTAGTCCTAGCCGTAAACGATGGGCACTAGGTGTCGGGTAGCAATACTCGGTGCCGCAGTTAACGCATTAAGTGCCCCACCTGGGGACTACGGCCGCAAGGTTGAAACTCAAAGGAATTGACGGGGACCCGCACAAGCGGTGGAGCATGTGGTTTAATACGACGCTACGCGTGGAACCTTACCAGGACTTGACATGCTAGAAGTAGAAACCCGAAAGGGGGACGACCCGTTAAATCGGGAGCTAGCACAGGTGTTGCATGGCTGTCGTCAGCTCGTGTCGTGAGATGTTGGGTTAAGTCCCGCAACGAGCGCAACCATTGTCCTTAGTTGCTAATCACGAGTAATCGTGAAGCACTCTATGGAGACTGCCAGTGTTTTAACTGGAGGAAGGCGGAGATGACGTCAAGTCAGTATGGCCCTTACGTCCTGGGCTACACACGTGCTACAATGGCCGGTACAAAGGGAAGCAAATCCGCGAGGAAGAGCAAATCCCAGAAAGCCGGTCTCAGTTCAGATTGAAGGCTGCAATTCGCCTTTATGAAGTTGGAATCGCTAGTAACCGCGCATCAGCTATGGCGCGGTGAATACGTTCCCGGGTCTTGTACACAAAGTTAAGCGCGCCTGGCAGTTTATGAATCCAGAAGGTTTAAATCCTTCCTCTCATGTTTTTTGCGAAAGCAAGAAAAGAGGGTAGTCAAAAATGGCAGCTGCGGTTCGTGAGGACCGACAGCGGAGGGCCTGAGACAAAAGACAGCCGGCTGAAACCGAAAGGTATTATCGATCCATACGGTGTGTTATGGAGAAGATAAAATGGATTACCTTTGCCGGATGTCTGGAACGGTTTTATAAATGACCCAGGGAGATCTTAAGCCGATAGGGAATTATAGCGGCTTAAGAAGTCAGCAGACTCATAGTAGCCGATTCGTCGGCGAAGGAGAAACCCTATGTCAGAAATGACGCCTGAAAATATCAGCGGATATATAACAGGCGAAGGGTGTTTTTATGTGGAAAGCGGTTATGATAAGAAATACCGCTTGAGACATAGAATACGACCGGCATTCTGCGTTGAAGTCCGGGAGTCCGATAGAGAAATATTGGAGACAATCGCAAGGCAGTTAAATTGCGGAAATATTTATCGGCTGGACTTCGGCAGATATAAGGGGTATGAAGCCAAAAAATGGAAGCCGCACGTTAAGCTGAGAGTCAGCAACTTCGACGATGTTTCAAAAAAGGGTAGTTCCATTTTTTGAGAAGTACTCATTATTTGGCAGTAAGCAGAAATCCTTCGAAGTCTTCTCTGCAGTGGTAAAAAAGATGCGCAATAAAGAACATCTTAACGAGAAGACGTTAGAGGGCGTAAAATCGCTGGTAAAAACCCTGAATTCGCTGAACAAGAAAGGTCTATAGGGCTCGCTGGATGCGGGAAATCCGCTCGTCCAGTCCCGAATAAAAACTTTACGGAAAAAGTTTTTTGGGATGTCGAAAAATGGCAGAATAAGTAAGCTGTATTCGGCATGGGGAAGCGAAGTAGTTCTCGACTATCGCAATCCGCCCGTCAAGCCACCTGAGTCGAATGCACCCGAAGCCGCTATACCAACCCGCAAGGGGGGAAGGCGTCGAAGGTGTGTTTGGTAAGGAGGGCTAAGTCGTAACAAGGTAGCCGTATCGGAAGGTGCGGCTGGATCACCTCCTTTCTAAGGAGTAAATTTCTCATCCGACAATATTTATTGCCTGATGAGACAATTATAAAGTTACAAATAGATTGATTTGTATTGACTTTTGGCTATCTAGTTTTTTAAATAAATCCGTGATTTGCGCAAGCGCCAACGAGTATAAAGCATAGGTCGAATCGAATCCTCGGCATCGTTGAACCCAGAGGTAATCCGCCGGGGAAGGAATTCGGATGAGGCGGAGGCGAATTCGAACGCGAACCGTCAACTGGACTCCGAGCCTCGCCCGATGATTATTACCGGAGGGGCCCGTAGCTCAGTTGGTTAGAGCGCCGTGCTGATAACGCGGAGGTCATTGGTTCGATCCCAATCGGGCCCACCAGTTTTCGTATTGCGTATCGCGTACTGCGTATCGCGTCATAAAATATTAACGCAATACTCAATACGCACGACGCATGACGAGATTGGGGATGTAGCTCAGTTGGGAGAGCGCGTGCTTTGCAAGCATGAGGTCGTCGGTTCGAATCCGATCATCTCCACCAGTTTTAGTCGGCCGGTTAGCGGGTTAACCGGTGAACGAGCTGGGCGGTTTGCGGAAGGGGCGCAAAAACATTTTTATAGCGGTACCGTCTGATTGAGACGACAAACCGCGATAGGTTCTTTGACAATATATATTGAGGTAATCGGGTAACACATTTTCGTATTGCGTCATGCGTCATGCGTATTGCGCGGGAATTTCCGCGCATAATACGCCTTGCGCGGCACGAGGTACGGATTTTGTGGTCAAGCTACAAAGAGCTAATGGTGGATGACTTGGCTCAAGAAGGCGATGAAGGACGCGGTAAGCTGCGATAATCCTCGGCGAGTCGCAAACAGACTTTGACCCGGGGGTCTCCGAATGGGGCAACCCGCCCCGCGTAATGGCGGGGCATCCCGAGAGCAATCTCGGGAAGCGATACCAGGAGAATTGAACCATCTTAGTAACCTGAGGAAGAGAAAAAAAATAATTATTCCCTTAGTAGCGGCGAGCGAAGCGGGAAGAGCCTAAACTCCGGCCGTGCAATAGCCTGTATGCGTTGCGGACGGAGTGTAGTGGGATCCAGCCGGATCGAGATACAGCTCGATCGACTTGTCAAAAAGACGTTTTATAGCCGAATGGCCTGGAAAGGCCGACCATAGCGGGTGATAGTCCTTTAGGCGAAATAAAACGGCCAGGTTGGGCGGGATTCCCAAGTAATATGGGACACGTGAAACCCCATATGAATCCGGGACGACCACGTCCTAAGGCTAAATACTATCTTGAGACCGATAGCGAACAAGTAATGTGAATGAAAGTTGAAAAGTACGCCTGCAAGGCGAGTGAAATAGTACCTGAAACCGTTAGCTTACAAGCGGTTGGAGGCCTATGCCTTTCGCTTAGGCGAAGGGAATGGCTGACAGCGTGCCTATTGAATAATGAACCGGCGAGTTACTCAGCGTAGCAAGGTTAAGTCCGAATTTTCGGACGGAGCCGTAGCGAAAGCGAGTCTGAATAGGGCGATTGAGTTGCGTTGAGTAGACCCGAAACCGAGTGATCTACCCACGGCCAGGATGAAACTCGTGTAAAAACGAGTGGAGGTCCGAACCCGTTAACGTTGAAAAGTTATGGGATGAGCTGTGGGTCGGAGTGAAAGGCTAATCAAACTCGGAGATAGCTGGTTCTCCCCGAAATAGCTTTAGGGCTAGCCTTAAATAAATAGACGCCAGTGGTAGAGTACTGAATGGGCTAAGGAGCTTACCGGCTTGCTGAACCCAATCAAACTCCGAATGCTGTCGTCCTTAATTTAAGAGTCAGACAGTGGGGGATAAGCTTCATTGTCAAAAGGGAAACAGCCCAGACCGCCAGCTAAGGTCCCAGAATATAAGCTAAGTGGCAAAGGATGTGAGACTGCGTAGACAACCAGGATGTTGGCTCAGAGGCAGCCATCATTTAAAGAGTGCGTAACAGCTCACTGGTCGATTGTGGTTTCGCGCCGATAATGAACGGGGCTTAAGCTTATTACCGAAGCTGCGGATTTATCCCGGATGCGTCCGGGATAAGTGGTAGGGGAGCGTTCCATTCTAGGTTGAAGGGATACCGTAAGGAGTCCTGGACGAAATGGAAGTGATTATGCCGGTATGAGTAGCGAAAATCTCGATGAGAAAACGAGACGCCGAAAATCTAAGGTTTCCTGGGGAAGGTTAATCCGCCCAGGGTTAGTCGGTCCTAAGCCGAGGCCGAAAGGCGTAGGTGATGGACAGTGCGTTAATATTCGCACACCACCTGTTTGGTGTCTGAACTCTAAAGCAACGCAGAAGGCTAGGTCATCGCGCTGTAAGGATGTGCGCGTCCAAGCCCGTAGGTCCGCCTCACGGCGGGCTGAGAGGTGTTAGGGAGCCCAATCCACGGAGAGGGTAAACTGGCTAATGCCACGCTGCCTGGAAAAAACTTTAGAGTGAATCAAATGGGTGTCCGTACCGTAAACCGACACAGGTAGATGGGGAGAATATCCTAAGGCGCTCGATATAACCCTCGTTAAGGAACTAGGCAAAATGGCCCCGTAACTTCGGAATAAGGGGTGTCCCGAACGGTGAACACATACGTGGGAGCCGTTTGGGATTTCAATAAAGTGGCTCATGCGACTGTTTAGCAAAAACACATGTCTCTGCAAACTCGATGAGAGGAAGTATAGGGACTGACACCTGCCCGGTGCTGGAAGGTTAAGGGTAAGGGTTATCTCGATTTTTCGGGAGAAGCCCTCAACCGAAGCCCCAGTAAACGGCGGCCGTAACTATAACGGTCCTAAGGTTAACGTAATACGCTAGCCTGCTTCGGTAGCGATATCGAAGGCAATAACCAACTATATGCGGGAAACTCCTCGAACAGGCGTTGATACTAGCTTGGCTTATGAAAGCTGGAGCAGTAAAAAAGCGACGCACATGGGGACAATCCGCAGGGAAGTCAAGGAGAAGAATATATGACCCCTCAGAGACCAAACGTTGGGAGCCCTAGCATTGGACAAAAACTCGATCCAAATTGGATAGCTGGTTTTGTTGATGGTGAAGGATGTTTCCATGTAGGCATAAGCCGACATTCGGAACTGCGTTTTGGCCATCAGATATTACCGGAACTAACAGTTGTGCAACATCAGCAAGATATTGACCTGCTCTACGAAATTAGATCTACCATGGATTGCGGAGTTGTAAGAAAAAATCATGGAGATCGATATTGTTGGAGGGTAAGGAATCTGAAGAATCTTGCCGATGTAATTGTGCCTTTCTTCGAAAAATATAAACTTAGGTCGAAGAAAAGAATCGAGTTTCAAAAGTTCGCTAAAATAATAAGAATGATGATAGATGGAGAGCATTTAACAGAACAAGGTTTTACCAAAATCTGTAAAATTGCCTCTACTATGAATCGCGGCGAACGTGGACTAGCTAGGATCAAGAGAGAGTCCATTCCAAAATGAAAATTTTGGGTTAAATGAGCGAAATTCCTTGTCGGGTAAGCAAAAAGCAAGCCCGTACTGGCTTATAACGGTGGAGCCCTCGATGTTGCAATTATCAAGGAAATTGCGATAACATCAGGGTAATACCGTGGGAAGCTGTGAAAATATTAAATTTTCATTAGCCCCGTAACGACTGAATCCCGAATTTTCGGGATGAGATGGTAACGAAAGAGTTATCATAATACGCCGGTATCTTTGCGCAGGTGAGTCATATGGACAAAAAGTCTTATCTATCTGGTTATGCCGATGGAGAAGGATGCTTTTGCGTGGCGTTTAACAAAAGCAAAAGGCATAAATTTGGCCGGGATATTAGGCCAAGCTTCTCGGTCAGCCAGAATTCGGATAAGGCCCAAGTGCTAGAATTATCCAAAAGATATTTCAAATGCTGGACAATAAGACCGGACAGATCCGATAAGAGTCTTAAGTATGAGATTCGAAGCGTTTCTGATTTGGTTAATAGGATTATCCCGCATTTCGAGAAATATCCTTTACTTTCGGAAAAAAGAAAAGATTTTAAAATTTTTTCTGAAATATGCCGGAAGATGTATCGTAAAAAACATTTGGGCAGAGGCGGCTTTAAAAAAATTGTCAATATGACCTTCACTTTAAATTCTTCTGGAAGAAAGAGATTTCCACGCGCAAAGATAAAGATATAGTCTGCGCCTCTAGAAATAGAGGAATAACGCGAAGTTCCGACCCGCACGAATGGTGTAACGACATGAGCGCTGTCTCAACGAGGGAATCGGTGAAATTGTAGCAGCGGTGAAGATGCCGCTTACCCGCGACTAGACGGAAAGACCCCGGAACCTTTACTGTACTCTGGTACTGAATTTTGGTTCAATATGTGTAGAATAGGTGGGAGGCTTTGAAGCCCCGGCGTTAGCCGGAGTGGAGCCGTCAGTGAAATACCACCCTTATCTAACTAGGATTCTAACCTGCAGCCGTGAATCCGGCTGAGAGACAATGCCAGACGGGCAGTTTGACTGGGGCGGTTTCCTCAACTTTGGGGACTATGATAGGAAACTATCATCAGCAAATTCAGCTGTATGCTGGGAAATCTGGCGTATCTTCGAATACTCCTTAAGGAGTGAAAATGTCGAAGTGCAGATAATCAGCAGGGAAGCTAAAGATTCCTTTTTAGCCCCTCAACGACTATACGCTGAATCCCGGGACACCGGGAATGATATAGTCTGAACTTCCAGGCGACTGGAAGCCCTGAAAAGGGAGTCTAGCCTCCTCTATTCATAAAAGGAGGAGTAATGAGATCCAAAGAGATAGAAAATTATAAGACCGGCTTAAGACTGAATGCTGCGCAGAAGGAGATTCTGATCGGCATTCTATTGGGCGATGCCTCGCTTGAGACAATGAATAAGGGCAGGACCTATAGAATAAAGATAGGTCACAGTATTAAACAAAGGGCCTACGCAGAACATCTTTACGCCATATTTAAGGATTGGGTATTAAGCCGGCCGCGATTGAAAAAAGTAAGATTATCCAACGATAAGACTTATTTAAGCGTTGCATTCTCAAGCTTGAGTCATTCGAGTTTGAGATTTTACGCGCATCAGTTCTATCGCGGCGGGCGCAAGGTTGTGCCCAAACTTATAAATAGATGGCTGACGCCGAGAGCGCTTGCGTATTGGTATATGGATGACGGTTCGATAAAATCCGCCCAATCCAAAGGGGTTATTTTTAATACGCAAGGCTATCTGAAACAGGATGTTTTTAGGTTGGCGAAAGCGGTCGAAAAAAGTTTTCGGTTAGAGACTAAACCACGAAAACAAAAAGAGGGGTATCAGATTTATGTCTCCGGCAGAAGTTACGAGAAATTCAAAAGCATAATTTCGCCGTATATTTTACCGGAGATGACGTATAAGATACCGAGAGCTAGACGAACATATTTGCCTAAACGGTAACGGAGGAGTTCAAAGGTTCCCTCAGCGCGGTTGGCAATCGCGCGTAGAGCGTAAAGGCATAAGGGAGCTTAACTGCGAGACCTACAAGTCGAGCAGGTACGAAAGTAGGACTTAGTGATCCGGCGGTTTAATGTGGAATTGCCGTCGCTCAACGGATAAAAGGTACTCCGGGGATAACAGGCTTATCTTCTCCAAGAGTTCATATCGACGAGAAGGTTTGGCACCTCAAATAATGGGGTGAGATCGCAGAAATGCGATTTTTAGTATCAGCTTATAACGGTGGAGCCCTAACCTATGAAAAGCGGAGGGTAATACCGTGGGAAGTCTAACGGAAAAAAGCAAAGCGATAATAATCGGGTGTGTTCTGGGAGATGGAGCTATGCGCTGTAAGAAGAATGCATTGCTCGAAGTCAACCATTCTCATCGACAGAAGAAGTATGTTGATTGGAAATTTGAGACGTTGAAGTCTCTTGTAAACACACCTCCGAAGCTCAGAAAAAGCGGAAGAAAAAGGGTCGCTTACAGGTTTACGACCAGAAGTTTACCGGTGTTGACAAAAATCTATAAGCGATTTTACAAGACAGGCGTAAAACGTATTCCGCCAGATCTGATGATAACTCCATTAAGCCTGGCCGTATTTTTCATGGATGACGGTTGCAAGAGTTATAATACCGTGTACTTGAATACACAGAAGTATAACATGCAATCACAGCGCAATATGATGAAAGCGCTGAGAAAACAATATGGAATTATTGCCAGGATTAATAGGGATAAAAAGTATTATCGTTTGCGAATTGCAGTTGGTAGTTTGGGCAGGTTTAAAAACGCAATTGCCTCATACCTCCTACCAGAGTTTAAATATAAACTTCCGTGATGACCCCGTAACGACTGATTCCCTGATATTAGGGATGAGATAGAAAACCAACTCGGTTTCTATCAGACGCTGACTCTTTCTCTGCTGCAAGAGGAGATGGAGATATAGTCTATACCACGCGAAAAGCGTGGATTAATATGCGATGTCGGCTCATCGCATCCTGGGGCTGAAGAAGGTCCCAAGGGTTCGGCTGTTCGCCGATTAAAGCGGTACGTGAGCTGGGTTCAGAACGTAAATTATATTGCGTTCTACCGCAGAAATGCGGTACAATAAATCTGACTTATATCGGTGGAACCCTATCTGAAAAAACGAACGTTCAGAGGGTAATACCGAGGGAAGATTAGATTGATGCAAAGCGAAGATCTAGCGTATATAGCGGGATTTCTTGATGGTGATGGTTGCGTAATGGCACAGCTTGTTCGCCGTAAAGATTACATCTACGGCTACCAAATCAGGACAAGCATTGTGTTTTACCAAAAACTGAGAAATCAAGAGATTCTGCGTTGGCTGAAAAGGCGATTAAAATTTGGGTATACCCGCCATAGAAATGATGAAATGGCGGAATATACAATTGTCGGTTCAAGAGAAGTCAAAGATACTTTAAAGATTCTTTTGCCATATCTTCGCTTGAAAAGAAAATTAGCCAGGCAGGTTATAAAACTTATCGAGGCGCATCCTAAAAAAATGACGCCGGGTAAGCTGGTTTGTTTAAGTAAAATGGTCGATAATACGGCCAGGTTCAATTATTCAAAAAAACGGACCAACACAAGCCAGACTGTTCGGTTATTTCTCAAGAATGCCAATCTAATCCCTGTAGAGACTGAGGCATAGGCCAAGATGGCTTCATAAGGAAGCTATAAGACGTCAGCCCCTACTTCTAGCTAGGAAGAGGGTGAAGATATAGTCCATGCCGTTAGTAATAACGGATAAACATGCGTAAGACAGTTCGGTCCCTATCTGTCGTGGGCGCAGGAAATTTGAGAGGATACGTCTTCAGTACGAGAGGACCAAGACGTACGAGCCAATGGTGTTCCAGTTATCGCGCCAGCGGTACAAGCTGGGTAGCTATGCTCGGAAAGGATAAGCGCTGAAGGCATATAAGCGCCAAGCCCCCCTCAAGACAAGATTTCCCTCCCGCAGTAATGCGGGACGAAGACACCTTGAAGACTACAAGGTTGATAGGCCAGATGTGTAAGCCCTGTAAGGGGTTGAGCTTACTGGTACTAATTTGTCGAGCGGTTTGACCACTTTTGCAATCATAAATTGCGTTACCCGGTTACTTCAATATATGTTGTCATTCATTTTTGGGAGTGTCAAATACTGAGGAGGAAACACCCGTTCCCATTCCGAATACGGTAGTTAAGCTCCTCAAGGTCAATGGTACTGCACTGGAAGCGGTGTGGGAGAGTAGATAGATGCTCCCTTTATATTAGAGGCCCGCAGTTTTAACTGCGGGCCTTTTTTTATGCAAGCCCGGGAAAGCGTCCCCAGTCACGGCTGTTGGCAAATAAAAAAGGGGACAGTAAAAAAGGGGACAGGCTACTTTTTCATATAGGACAAGGCTAGGCAAATAAAAAAGGGGACAGGCTACTTTTTCATATAGGACAAGGCTAGAAAAAGTAGCCTGTCCCCTTTTTTGAGCTTCAAGGCTAGAAAAAGTAGCCTGTCCCCTTTTTTGAGCTTTGGTGTTTGCGCTTGACAAAGGACGTAAGTTAATATATATTATAATTCACGTCGTGAAATCCCTTATAAAATAATAATCAAAACCCAAGGAGTTGATAGTGGCCGAGTACGAACCGAAAGATATAAGAAATATTATCATTTTGGGGCATTCCCATTCCGGAAAGACATCCGTGACGGAGCATGTCTTGGCCGCCGCGGGCGCCATAGCCAAGCCCGGAAGCATCGATGAGGGCAATACCGTAAGCGACTATAACAAAGACGAGATAGAGAGAAAAATATCTATAAATTCATCGGTCGCGCATTTTACGAAAGGCGGCGTAAAGGTCAACATTATCGACGCGCCGGGCTACGCGGATTTTATAGGCGAAGTCGTAACCGGGATTACGGCAGTCGATGGGGCCGTCATCGTGTTAAACGCGGCCAACGGCATAGAGACAGGGACGAATCAGGCCTTCAAGCTTGCGCAAAGGCGAAAGATGCCGATAGTGGTATTTGTCAACAAAATGGATAAGGAGCACGCGGATTTTACAAAATGCGTGGACGCGCTTCAGAATAAATTCGGTAACAAGTGCATTGTGCTGGTTTACCCCGCGGGAAAAGAAAGCTCTTTTAAGGGCACGGCGAATTTTTTGACCAAGAAGGGCATGGACGCGCTCGGCGAGGGCGACAGAGAAAACGCCGAAAAGGCGAGTAAGGCGCTTGTCGAAAGTGTCGCCGAATCGGATGATGCCCTGCTTGAAAAATATCTGGAATCGGGCGAGCTTTCGCAGGATGAGATAAAGGGGGCCTTTAAAAAAGGCGTCCTTGAGGGAAAGCTCATACCTATAATAGCGGGCGCCGCCTCCCCCGGCATAGGTATAGATGAATTGTCCGAGGCGATAGTGAACTATCTGCCTTCGCCGGCGGATATGCCGGGAAAGACAGGCCTGAAGACAAAAGACAATTCCGAAGTGACGGTCGAGCCAAAAAAAGACGGCCCGTTCAGCGCGCAGGTCTTTAAGACCATATCGGATCCCTATGTGGGGCAGATTACGATATTCAGAATATTTTCGGGCAGGATCGCCTCAAACACGAGCCTTTATAACGTCACAAGAGGGGCAAGAGAAAAGATAAGCCAGGTTTCGACCATCGAAGGCAGGCACGCCAAGGGCGTGGATTCTTTGGGCGCCGGGGATATAGGATGCCTGATGAAATTGAAAGAATCCCACACCGGGGATTCGCTGGGTGACGATAAGGCCCCTATCAGGTTTCCGGATATAAACCTTCCCGAGCCGGCGATGTCGTTTTCGGTAAAGCCCAGGAACCGTTCGGACGAGGACAAGATATCCGGCGCGCTTCAAAAACTGGCCGCGGAGGACTCGGTGTTCAGGGCCGTGCGGGACCCGCAGACAAAGGAGTTGATCGTTTCCGGTATGGGGGACCTGCACCTCAACATAATGATAAAGCGCCTTAAGGAGCGTTTTGGCGTTCAGGTGGATATAGGTACGCCTAAGGTGGCCTACAAAGAGACCATCACCGCGAAAGGCGACTCTCAATATAGACATAAAAAGCAGACAGGCGGCGCCGGCCAGTTCGCGGAGGTCTGGATGAGGATCGAGCCCCTGCCGCGCGGGACGGGCTTTGAGTTCGTGGATGATATCGTCGGCGGCGCTATTCCCGCCCAGTTCGTGATGAGCTGCGAAAAGGGCGTAAAGGCGGCCATGCAATCCGGGTCCCTGGCGGGTTTCCCGGTGGTGGACGTGAGGGCGGTGGTGTATGACGGAAAGACGCATCCGGTCGACTCAAAAGATATCGCCTTCCAGATAGCCGCCAGAAGCGCTTTTAAGGAGGCGTCTCAGAAGGCGAAACCGGTGCTCCTTGAGCCGATAATGGACGTCGAATTCGTTGTGCCCGACGAATATATGGGAGGCGTAACAGGCAGCCTTAACAGCAGGAGAGGCAGGATCCTCGGTATGGATCCGGGCGAAGGCGCGCAGACAGTCAAGGCGAAGGTCCCGCTTGAGGAGATGTATAAATACGTAAACGAGCTTAAATCCATTACGGCGGGCAGGGGTACATACACCATGAAATTCTCGCATTATGAACAGGTGCCTTCCAATGTCGCGCAGAATATAATACAAAAGGCGAAGCAGGTAAAGGAAAAAGAGAAGGAAGAATAACTTTACAGTTTGCGACTAATATGATATAATTAGAACACTAAGGTCACCAAGACACCGCGTCACCATGTCACCGGGATTACTTGTGAGTTGGTGACTTTATGGCTTGGTGGCCTTATTCATAAAAGGGGATAATATGTCGGGACATTCAAAATGGGCAAGTATCAAACATAAAAAATCCGCCACGGATTCCAAGAGAGGCAAGATATTTACCAAGATCATAAAGATGATAACGGTGGCCGCCAGAAATGGCGGCGGCAACATTAATACCAATCCCGCCCTGCGCCTTGCCATACAGAAGGCGAAAGAGGCGAATATGCCGCAGGATAATATCGAAAGGGCCGTCAAAAAAGGCACCGGAGAGCTTCCCGGCATGAGCTATGAGGCCGTTTCCTATGAGGGCTATGGGCCCGGAGGGGTCGCCTTTTTTGTGGAGGCGCTTACCGACAACAAAAACAGGACGACCTCCGAGGTGAGAAACATATTTTCAAAGTCCGGAGGCAATCTCGCCGGCAGCGGTTCCGTAAACTGGATTTTCGAGAAGAAGGGCTTTTTTATCGTGAATAAATCCGAGGCAAGCGAGGACGATCTGATGTCCGTCATTCTGGACGCGGGAGCCGAGGACCTTTCGCAGGAAGGAGACACATACGAAATAAAGAGCAAGCCAAATGACTATGAGAAGATAAAGAAGGCCCTCGAAGACGGCAAGATCAAAATCGCCTCATCCGAAGTTACGATGATACCAAAGAGCACGGTTAAGGTAAGGGACGAGCAGGCGAAGCAGGTGCTCAGATTGGTGGAACAGCTCGAGGACAACGACGACATCCAAAATGTCTACGCCAATTTTGACATACCCGAGGACATACTGAAGCAGAATATTAAATAAGCGGTAAAGGCAGGTGCCGACTGCAGCATGAAAGTCCTAGGAATTGATCCGGGCCTGAATATCACGGGTTACGGGCTAATAGAAAGCGGAACTTCGCGTTTCAGGCTTCTGGAGGCGGGCGTCATAAGGACATCGGCCGGAATGCCCATACAGGACCGTTTGCGCAGGATTTACGATAATCTCGCCGAGATAATAGAGGAATACCGTCCCGACACCGTCGCGCTGGAAAAGATATACTCCCACTACAGGCATCCCGTAACCGCGCTTCTTATGGGGCACGCCCGCGGGGTCATATGCCTTTTGTGCGGAAAATACAACATTAATCTCGCGAGTTACGCCTCAACGCGGCTCAAAAAATCCATTTCGGGTAGGGGCAGGGCCGGTAAAAGGCAGGTGGCCGGTATGGTCCAGAACTTTCTTGGTCTAAAAAAGCCGCCCCGGCCGGAAGACGTAACGGATGCCCTGGCGATTGCGATAAGCCATTTAAATATAACCGGGCGCGGAAGAAAATTGCGAGGGAAAAGACGCGTTTTTATTTCCGCTTCACGGTTGGGATAAGCGGGCACAGAGATAAAGGGGATCCCAGTGATTTCACGGATAACAGGCAGGTTAAGGCAAAAGCGCACAAACAGCGTGATACTGGATGTCAGCGGCATATGTTACGATATCCTGCTTCCAGGCATCGTCATGAAAAGATTGAAGGATCTTCGCGAAATGGAAAGTGATGTAACCCTGCTGACGTATCATTATCTCCAGTCCGAGCCGTCGCGCTCCGTCCCTGTCCTTATAGGGTTTTTAAGCGAAATAGAAAGAGAGTTTTTTGAAAAATTCATAACCGTCTCCGGGGTAGGCCCTAAGGCGGCCTGCAGGGCGCTGGAGGTGCCTTTTTCCGACATAGCGGACGCGATCGACAGGGCGGATGTGGCCGCTCTCAAGCGCCTACCCGGTATAGGTGAGCAGAGGGCGCGCGAGATAATAGCCAAACTTCAGGGCAAGATAGGCAAATACGGACTTATTCAGGACAAAGTCGGCTTCAAACCGGATGCCGCGGGCGAGGATATAAAAAAAGAGGCGCTCCAGATCCTTACGCAGCTTCAGTACCGCAGGCCCGAGGCAGTGGCGATGATAGAGAAGGCCATAGAGAGAAATCAGGATATATCATCTTGCGAGGACCTGCTTAACGAGGTTTACAGGCAGAGGCAAAAAGAAGAGACGGTATGCGCGGATGACAAAAATCAAAGACAATTATAAGAGGGAGCGTATAATCGGCGCCCGCGAGGCCGAAGAGGACGTGATTAACCTTTCTCTCAGGCCGCACTCGCTGAAGGATTTTATCGGGCAGAAGGCGGCGAAAGAGAACCTTCTCGTGGCGATTAAAGCGGCCAAGAAAAGGGGGGAACCGCTTGAGCATATCCTTTTTTCCGGGCCGCCGGGCCTGGGAAAGACAACCCTGGCGCACATCATAGCGAATGAGATGGGCGGCAAGATAACCGCGACAAGCGGACCGGCCATAGAAAGGGCCGGTGACCTTATAGGCATACTGACGAATCTCTCCGAAGGGGACATACTGTTTATAGACGAGGTCCACAGGCTTTCGAAGGTCGTTGAGGAATTTATATATCCCGCAATGGAGAATTTTCAAATAGATTTTGTTGTGGACAAAGGTCCTTACGCGAAGACAATAAAATTCAACCTTAAACGCCTTACCATTATCGGGGCGACTACGAGATCGGGGCTTCTTACGCCGGCCTTGCGCGACAGGTTCGGCATGTTCTATCATCTGGATTTTTATGAGCCGGAAGAGATCGTTGGTATTATAAGGCGCTCATCCTCGCTGCTTGGCATACATATCGACTCCGAAGGCGCGATGGAGGTGGCGAGAAGGGCCCGCGGCACGCCGAGGGTCGCAAATCGCCTGTTAAGGAGGGTCAGGGACTGGACAGAGGTCAAGGCCGACGGCACCATCTCTAAAGAAATAGCCCGAAAGGCGCTGGACGGCCAGGGCATCGACACAGTAGGGCTTGACACCGTGGACAGGAAGGTCATAAAGTCGATAATGGATTTTTATAACGGCGGGCCCGTAGGTATAGATTCTTTGGCCGCGACGCTGAACGAAGAGGTTGATACAATAGCGGACGTCGTGGAGCCGTTTTTATTAAAGATAGGATTTATTAAGAGGACCCCCAGAGGCAGAGAGCTTACCAAACTCGCCTACGAGCATATGGGCGCACCCAAATGAGCGCGACCGGACCCCGCGAGAAACCGGACGGGAAAAGGCCCGAGAGGCCGAGGGTGCTTTTGCATATATGCTGCGCGCCCTGCGCTATCCATCCGACAGAGGAATTACGCAAAGAAAACGGAAGCGACGTAACGGGATTTTTCTATAATCCCAATATCCATCCCCGCCAGGAGATGGAGAGAAGGCGTGACGCCCTTCTCGATTACGCCGAAAAGGAAAAGCTCGAGGTTGTTTTCGACGATTATGACGAGCGGGATTTCTTCGATAAAATAGGCGATGAAAAAGAACCTCCCGCCCGCTGCGGGATATGCTGGAGGATGCGGCTTGAGAGGACGGCTCTCTACGCCGTAAGGCACGGTTTTGACGCCTTCACGACGACGCTTCTTGTGAGTCCGTATCAGGATTACGGGATGATGGCAAAGATAGGCTCGGAGCTGAGCGAAGAGCTGGGTATCGCTTTTCTTGCCCGCGACTGGCGCCCGGGATTCAGAAAGGCGCAACAGCTCGCGCGGGAGAGAGGGATATACAGGCAGAAATACTGCGGCTGCGTGTTCAGCATAAAGGAAAGAAGCCGCTGATATTTTGCCGCTTTGACATAATAGGCGATTTTTGAGATGACAAAAAAGATTTTTATATATCTGGCATGTTTAAGCGCGGTTTTTTTGTTGATCCCCCGGCAGGCGCGTTCTTTCTCCGGCGCTCCGAGCAGGCCTATCTCCTGTCCGGTAAGGGTCGCCGTCATAATAAACGCTCCGCAAATAGACCTGAAGATAAGAGGCGACTACTCGATTTTGGCCCTGCCCCTGCTTGAGCCGCTTAAGAAGGGAAGGGGCCTTAAAAATATGACCGTTAAGCCGACCAGAAGCGGCGTATCGATGGGGCAGGAGCATTTCAAGATTTACGGGATCAAAATAAGAGCGGAGCGCGCGGCCGATATATCCGTTAACGGCCGGAGATTCCGTGGGGAAATGGATATAATAAGGACGGAAAGTATCAAGCTTACCGTCGTTAACCACCTTGATATAGAGGATTATTTAAACGGCGTCCTTTACCACGAGGTTTCCCACTGGTGGCCCATGGAGGCGTTAAAGGCGCAGGCGATAGCCTCGAGGACATTCGCGCTGTATAAGTGCTCGGAATCGGGCTCCGGGGACTACGATTTGAGAAGCGACATCTACGCCCAGGTTTACGGAGGCAAGACATCCGAAAAATTCCGCACCAACAGGGCGGTACGGGCTACCGCCGGCAAGGTGCTTATCTACAAAGGCAAGATACTTCCCGCTTATTTCCACGCGACATGCGGCGGCCATACCGAAAACGCCTCTTCTTTGTGGAAGACGGACATAGCCCCTTTAAGGGGTAGGCCGTGCTCCTATTGCGAGGGGTCTCCGCATTACAATTGGGTCAAAGGGGTGCCGTTAGATATGATAGAGAAGAATCTCAAAATTGCCGGATACAGGATAAAAGGCATAAAGGATATCAAGGTCCTTTCGAGAAACTCCTCCGGCAGGGCGGATATTGTCGGCGTTACGGATTCTCTCGGACTTGAGAAGATAACGGCCAATAAATTTCGGCTGGCAGTGGGGCCGAATCTCATAAGAAGCGCCAATTTCACGGTAAACATAAAGGGGGGGATGGCCGTATTTATAGGCAGGGGATGGGGCCATGGCGTAGGGATGTGCCAATGGGGGGCGTGTTATCTGGCCGCGCAGGGCGTCAAGGCCGAGGATATACTGAAATTTTACTATCCCTCCGCGGATATAGCGGATTACGATGAAGCTCTCTGATTTTAATTATGAACTTCCCAAAGAGCTTATAGCGCAGTATCCGGCCTCGCCGAGAGACTCCTCCCGGCTCCTTGTCCTTGAGAGAAAATCCGGAAAAATCATCCATACCGGATTCAGGAATATCGCGTCTTACATAAACAGCTCCGATCTGCTGGTTCTGAATAATACAAAGGTGATTAAGGCGCGGCTTACGGGAAAAAGGCGGACCGGCGGTAGGGCCGAGCTCCTTCTGTTGGGCGAATTGGGAGGCGGAAGATTCAGCGCCCTTATAAAACCTTCGGGCCGGACAAAAGAAGGTGACGAAATAATTTTTCCGGCCTCCGACTTGAAGGCCCGCGTCATCAGAAAGCAAAAGGGCGGCAGTATAGTCGAATTTTCCCGGCCTTCGCGGGGACTTTATAAAGAGTTGGGCCGTTTAGGCGCGCTACCCCTGCCGCCTTACATAAAACGCGAGGCCGAGGCGCTCGACGATACAAGATACCAGACAGTTTACGCCAGGGTCGCCGGCGCCGCGGCGGCGCCTACCGCAGGGCTCCATTTTACCGAGGAAGCGCTCCGCGGCATAGAATCAAAGGGGGCGGACACGGCACATGTCACGCTTCATGTCAGCTACGGGACATTCGCCCCCGTAAGGACGGAGAGGATAGAAGACCATAAGATGCACTATGAGTCCTTTCGGCTTTCGAAAGAAGCGGCCGAGAAGATAAACGGGCGAAGGATGCGCGGCGGAAGGATTTTCGCCGTCGGCACCACATCCTGCAGGGTCATGGAATCCTGTGCGGCGGAAAACGTCCGGGGTTATGCGGTAAAGGCGGGCGAGGGCAGGACTAATTTATTTATATATCCCTCTTATAGGTTCAAGATGACCGACGCCTTGCTGACCAATTTTCATTTTCCGCTCTCGACGCTTCTTATGCTTGTCTCGGCGTTTGCCGGTAAAGAGCTTATCTTTAAGGCGTATAGGGAGGCGATAGAGCGAAGGTACAGGTTTTTTTCCTACGGGGACTGCATGCTTATTTTGTAAGAGATTTATTCGTCGTGCGTTGCGCGTGATGCGTATTGCGCGGCATAAAGAGTCGTATGTTTAAAATAATATCTAAAGACAAAAGCACAAAAGCCAGGACGGGAAACGGGGCCTCGGGCTTGCGTACGATTTTGTCAGGCTTGATATTCTATTCGCTCCGACAAAATTCTTAACGCTTCCTAGTTCGTGAAAAATCGGGGACGGTGAACTCGCTCGGCATTGCCATGCCGGCTCGGACATTCCACCGTCCT
>Ga0272441_10004229_pt1 | contig 26364 bp, 19 predicted proteins | sample SSMProp6N_FD_193582 | JGI IMG/M metagenome (GOLD analysis project Ga0272441, IMG submission 193582) | Marine sediment archaeal communities from Little Sippewissett salt marsh, Falmouth, MA, United States - SSM-Prop-6N | ecosystem: Environmental > Aquatic > Marine > Wetlands > Sediment ... | reverse complement strand
ACCCATTTGTCAACCGCTTCCTATCACTGAGCCCATATTGAATGATCCATTTTTTTCACAACAAGAACGGATACTGAGAACCGCCCAAGAAAGACCTTGATTTGCACATTATATTTTTGTAACATGATGACGTCCTACAGCCATACATCAAGACCATGCATGCCATATAAAATGAACCGGATACGCAATGCATTCCTTTATTTCACGTTAATCAGTCCGGGCGGTTCCTGAACAAACCCAATAAACAATGCAGAATACTGAAAACAGATCCAATCCCGGAAAATGATTGTTATTCTTATTTACCGGAGTCCATCTTTTGAAAATTGAAACAGCAAACATGAAAATAAAATCTGAACACGATTTACAGACCTATCTTTACAGCAAGCGGGCCAAAGGTATGAAGCTGGGACTGGACCACATAACTCAACTGTTGAATTATCTGGATCACCCTGAACAGCAGTTCCCGGCTGTGCATATTGCCGGCACCAACGGCAAGGGATCCACAGCAGCAATTCTGGAATCCATCCTGCGCGAAGCCGGCTATAAAACAGGCCTGTACACATCACCCCACCTGATCGATATAAGGGAAAGAATTCGTATTAACGGACAATTTATTTCCAAAAAGGAAATGATTGATTTAATCGGTGCATTGCAGATTCATTTTGAAGCATCACAGGCCTCCTTTTTCGAATGTCTGACTGCTTCTGCTTACCGGTATTTTGCTGACCATCAAATCGATATCGCGGTCCTGGAAACCGGCCTGGGCGGCAGACTTGACGCCACCACACTGAACCGCTCCATACTCACATTAATCACGGAAATCGGTTTGGATCACACCCATATTCTGGGCCGGCGGACTGAAATCATAGCAGGAGAAAAAGCCGGTATTTTAAAATCGGGAATTCCATGTATTGTCGGAAGACAATCCGAATCAGTTATACACTTTTTTTCAGATTTTTGTATAAAAAACAGCATTCCGGTCACTTTTCTGAACCAGGATGCTCAGATCCGGGACATCCAATGTTCCTCGCAGGGCAGCGTATTTTCACTTAAAACGGACTCGGTCTTTTATCAACAGCTCCGGCTTTCGCTTCTTGGCGCACATCAGATAGATAACGCAGCCCAGGCTGTCCTGGCCGTTGAAAAATTGAAGCAAGCCGGATGGCAGGTACCGGAAAAAGCCATCCGGAGCGGACTGCAAAATGCATTCTGGCCGGCGCGAATCCAGCAGATTCATGAAAACCCGACAGCCATTCTGGATTCGGCGCATAATCCGCTCGGTATGCAGCGTCTGGTTGAGAGCATTCAATCCCTTTTCAGGTACGATCATCTCATCCTTGTTTTCGGCGTTCTAAAGGACAAGCAGTATGATGAAATGATATCCATTATTGCGCCGCTTGCCGGGAAGATTGTTCTCACACGGCCTTTGGGAGACAGGGCCCTGGATCCTTCTGAAATACAGCATCATCAGGCATTCTCGGGGAAACCGCTTGAAGTCATTCCTGATATTTCAGCAGCCTGGGACAGGGCTTTCCAGCTGGCCGGCCGGCATGATCTGATCTGTGGAGCAGGATCCATTTATTTTGTCGGTGAAATTTTAAAAAGCATTCAAACGGAGTGGACATAAAAAAATGCGGGTTTATGTTGACTTTTTAGACCATTTTCATTATACTTGTTGCTTGTAATAATGAAGCAGAGGATTTACATCAAATGGAAATGACAGATTATCATATACCCTATCTCCCGAACCGTCTTAAAAAACTGGGCGATCTCGCCTACAATTTATGGTTCAGCTGGCACACACATGCACTTTACCTTTTTGAATTACTGGACCCTACTTTATGGGAAAATGTGTACCGGAATCCGGTTAAACTTCTTCACGAAATCGAACCACAGCGGCTCGATGAAATGGCCAATGATAAATCCTATCTGGAACGGTATGACCGTGTTATTGAAGCTTTTGATCATTATATGGAGAAAAAGGATACCTGGTTTGCGAAGTATTATCCGGATCATACCGGTAAAAAAATCGCCTATTTCAGTATGGAATTCGGTATCCATGAGTGCCTTCCGACCTATTCCGGGGGACTTGGTATCCTTGCAGGGGATCATTTAAAATCAGCAAGCGATCTCGGCATCCCACTGGTCGCCATCGGCCTGCTTTACAGAGAATCCTATTTTACCCAGTTTCTTTCACTTCACGGACACCAGCAGGCTGTTTATCAGCATAACGAATTTTCAAGTATGGCCGTCCGCCCCATTCAGAAAAGCAATGGCGACAACCTTTGCATAGAGGTTCCACTGAACCATCGTTCCGTCTCTGCCAGGGTCTGGCTGGCCCAGATCGGACGTGTGCCGCTCTTTTTCCTTGATACGGACTTCCGGGGAAATCCACCTGAAGACCGCCTAATCACTGAAAGACTGTATGTGGCCGACCGGGATACCCGTCTGATTCAGGAAATTCTGTTGGGTATTGGCGGTGTAAAATTGCTCCGCACGCTTGATATTGCGCCTTCAGTGTGGCATTTAAACGAAGGCCATTGCAGTTTCCTCAATATTGAACGTTTGCGCGAACAGCTTTTGGATGGTATTCCGTATGATCAGGCCATTCAGAACTTGCGAAAAACATCGGTTTTTACCACACATACGCCCATAGAAGCAGGTAATGAAGTATTCAATGCGGACAAAATCAATGAATTTATGTCTGCCTACTGTGACAATTTAAATATTTCAAAAGACCAGTGTATGGACCTCGCTCAAAGTCCGATTCATCGGGATCCCCACGCTTTTAACATGACCATCCTGGCGCTTAATCTTTCCGAACATGCCAACGCAGTCAGTGAACTGCACGGGGATGTGTCACGGCGAATGTGGCATCATCTATGGCCCGACAGGGACCAGGACCATGTGCCGATCGATTATATTACCAACGGTGTTCATGTCCGCACATGGATGACCTATGCCATGAAAAATCTTCTGGATAGCCATCTGGAACCGGACTGGCGATATAAACTTTTAGACAGGGACTTCTGGGAAAAAGTCAAGGACATTCCCGATGAAGAGTTATGGCAAACCCACTTAAAACTCAAACAAACCCTTATTGAAGAAATCCGCTGCCGGCTTGAGCAGCAGCTTGAACGAAACGGTGATACCCAGGAAATGATTGAGGAAGCCAGGACTATTCTCGATCCGAATATTTTAACCATCGGTTTTGCCAGAAGATTTGCACCGTATAAAAGAGCCACCCTCCTGTTCAGGAACAGGGACCGCCTGAAGCAGATTTTATGGAATTCCGATCATCCGGTGCAAATTGTTTTTGCCGGGAAAGCACATCCCGCCAACCAGCCGGGCAAAGCATTAATCCAGGAAATATACAATGAAAGCCGCAGTCCCGATTTTAAGGGTCGCGTCGTGTTTATAGAAAATTACGACATCTATCTTGCGCGTCGCATGGTCTCAGGTGTTGATGTGTGGCTGAACACACCAAGACGTCCGCTTGAGGCAAGCGGAACCAGCGGTATGAAAGTCGTGGCGAACGGCGGACTTAATCTGAGTATACTGGATGGATGGTGGAGCGAAGGATTTGACGGTAAAAACGGCTGGGCAATCAGTGAAAACAAAACCATGTACGATGAATTTGAACAGGATGAAGCGGACAGCCAATCCCTGTATCATCTGCTTGAAAATGAAATCGTACCACTTTATTATGCAAAAGATAATAACAATATCCCTTCAGGCTGGACGGAGAAAATGAAAACGTCTATGGCCTCCATTATTCCCCGATTCAACACCGACCGCATGTTAAAAGAGTATATGGAAAAAATGTATTCCAAATCTCTCATTTAATCGTCTATCCGCAGGAACAGCAGGCCCTGTCATTTTTGATAAATGACAGGGCTTTTTAAATGAAATTGTCTGTCTGATTATTTATTGGCGTTTTTTAACTGTTCTGCTTTTCAAAACACAAATTGAATTTTAACCGGTTATTCACCCCTGTTTTCATCAACATCCACGCGATCAGGAATGGTAAAATAGAAGGTGCTGCCCTTCCCGGGTTTGGAAGTTAGCCAGATTCGACCCCCATGACGATCAATAATCTTTTTGCAGATGGCCAGTCCGATACCTGTCCCCGTATAGGTTTCCCTGCTGTGAAGCCGTCTGAACACCTCAAAAATATGATCAAAATATTCTTCCTCAATTCCGATACCATTATCCCGAATAAAAAACTGCCAGTACAAGCCCTTTTCTTGAGATCCGGCCTTCATATACTGGACACCAATATCAATTTTTAACGGATTTTCGCCCCGAAATTTTATGGCATTATCAATGATGTTCTGAAACACAATCCTGATCTGTGAGTAATCAGCTATTATCGTAGGCAAATGGTCAAATGCAATCTGCGCCTGATTTTCTTCAATGGTTACTTTCAGATCTATCAGCAGATTTTTCACCAAAGCATTACAGTCCACAGGTATGAATGGTTTGGCATGAGCCCTTACTTTTGAATACTCCAATAAATCGTTAATCAGTCTTTTCATACGAACCGTACCGTTTACAGCCGATCGTATAAAATATTTTGCTTCCGCATCCAGATTACCTTTGAAATGGTGCTCAAGATGTTTAAGATAACTGCTCACAGTGCGAAGTGGTTCATTTAAATCATGAGACACCACATTGGCATATTGTTCAAGTTCAATATTGGACCGGCTCAATTCGCGTCTGGCTTCCTCCTTCTCTTTAAAGAGAAGCGCGCCTTTCAAAGAGGTGCTGATGTTCCGCCTCAGCACCTCAAAAATGGATTTGGGCTGATGCCCTGTTTCAAAAAGAATAAAACCCAGATGGTCTTCGTGAAAAAACAGAGGCTGAACAAGCATACTGAATCGCCGTTCATCGGGAAAATAACCTCTGGGTATAAGCTCTTTCGATTGAAAACGCTGCCCCCCCTCGGGGATCGAAAATCTTTCATTTTCATCATACCCAAAAAGAAGCTTCGATTGTCTCGATGGAATCATTTTGTCCGGTTCATATAAAACCAGATAACATCGTATGATATTGAACCGGGGCAGATCCTGCTGAAGAATATTCAGTAAAATCGGCAATTGGAATGCCGTGCTCAGTCTTTCATTTATTTGTCCAAGAAGATCCGACTGCCGTTCTGAACGGAGTTCTTTGCCCGCCTGTATCTGCCATGAGATCTCTCCGATATAAATACGGGCCTGCTGCAAGACAGCATTTGCCAAATCAGCTTTTTTTCTGTCAAGACTGATGCCGGAATTGACAAATCCGTTCAATCGGGTTATCAAATCGTGCCATTTATTGGCAGAGTTGTCATCCCAGGCGGTTTTTCGCAGCTGTCTGCTGAACATGGTAATAAACTGATTGGATGTGTTTAAATTGATATCCTTGATGAAAGTGTCCAGCAATGAATCAATAACCGACTTTGTAAGGGGTATGGACAATTCATCAACAGCTTTCTTTAACTGGTTAGCAATTGTCTTTTTATCTGATAAAATGGAGCCCTTCCCGCTTATACCCGAAGCCCCCGGTTTCTGAACAACTGAATTGACCTCCCTGATGGCCCTGGACAGGCATCCGCATGATTGACGGATCACAAGTTCAGTGCTTAATTTTTTTGATTTTGGATTTTTTTTACCCGCCAGCAATTTAAACACCAGATCAACAGCATTTCGCCCCTGTTCACGAAGCGGTTGACGAACCGTTGTAAGGGAAGGGATAACCAGCCTGGATTCAAATATATCATCAAATCCTACCAGCGCCAGTTTCTCAGGTACTGATATGTCTAATTTTTTCAGAGCTTCCAGGGCACCCAATGCCATAGCGTCATTGGCAGCAACCAATGCTTCCACATCCGCACCCGGCCGCAGCTTTCTCTGGCCGAAAAGCTGACGAACAGCCTTCTCTCCTGTTGAAGGAAGAAAATCACCGGATGTAACCAGGTTGGGATCAAATGGGATATCGTAATCGCTGAGGGCTTTCTGATAGATACGATATCTTTCTTCAGCTTCACGATTCCCTTTATATCCGCTGATGAATGCAATTTTACGAAAGCCATGTTCCTCAATCAGATGAACAAATGCATTCCGCAATCCTTTGGCGTTATCAATTAGTATGGTCGGTATGTTCTCAACCGGCAGTGCAATGCTGACGACAGGAAGCGGTGAAAAACGCTCACAAAATTGCTGATATTCCAATGGTGTGACAAAATTCCCCAATCCGCCGCATAGAATAAGACCATCCACATTTCTTTTGTCAACCAAATCATATATGACATTACGCTGGGCCTCATATGCGTAGGGTTCTCTTAATGCCCGCCCCGCAAAACAGAATAAATTCGCGTTCCGTCTCTTTACTGCTTCAGCTATACCATCCCATAGAATGGATTGATATCCGCCTGCCATCAGGGGACGTGCATAATCGATCAACAATCCGATAGTCACACGTTTTGATGGTTCTTTTTTTTCTGATTGTAATGTCTTTTTCTCAGGAGGCATCAGATCGTCCAGTTTATAAAGGAATGAAACTGGTTTCGGCTACTGAAAACTGTTAATCCAAAAATAAGAAAATTCATCATTAATGCAATCATTTTTGTATAAAAATGATAAACGTATGATAAATTATTAATATATCACAATTTATGTCTATTTATTTTACAGTCCTGATCCATGTAAATTGAATATAGATTGAATATTTACTTGACAAAGAGAAGCAAAATTGTTATAATATGACTAATCTGATCATATTAATATATATTGGGTTTCACATGAAAATATCCTATAAAGGCGATTATGCGTTAAAAGCCATTCTGGATTTAGCCTATTATTATAACACGGATACAGTCATCCCGCTTACGGTCATATCCAGCCGTCAGGATATCCCGGTTATGTTCCTGGAACAGATCATGCTGATTCTGAAAAAAGCCGGTTATATTGGAAGCAAGCGGGGTTCAGGAGGCGGATTTTTTCTTTTAAAATCTCCAAAACAGATAACTGTCGGTGAAATTATCCGATTGATCGAAGGGCCGGTTGAACCCATCAGCTGCGGTAAAAAAGATCATGACGGCAGCTGTGGAGAAGAAAACAGCTGCGCATTTCGGGAGGTATGGATGAAAGTAACAGAAGCGATATCAACTATTGTCGATTCAGTTACCTTCGAAGACATGATGCAGCGGGACAAAGAGCTCAAGAAATCGTTAAACGCCCATTCGTATCAAATCTGAAAACCAATAACTGGAGTTATAATTCAATGACCGAAAAAAATTATGCATTTGAAACCCTGGCCCTGCATGCCGGGCAGGAAGCCGATCCGACAACCTTGTCTCGCGGTGTTCCGATATACAGAACAAGCTCCTATTTGTTTAAAAACACAGAACATGACGCCAATCTGTTTGCTCTCAAAGAACTGGGCAATATCTACACAAGATTGACAAATCCCACCCAGGATATTCTGGAAAAACGGATGGCCGGCCTGGAAGGAGGTGCTGCTGCGCTTGCCACTGCATCAGGCACAGCAGCCATTTATTACAGTATTATTAATATTTGTTCACAGGGGGATGAAATCGTCTCCGCCAACAATCTCTACGGTGGATCATATACGATGTTCGATAATATTCTGCCGCAATTCGGTATTAAAACAAAATTTGTCGATCCCTCGGACGCAGATCATTTTAACCGGGCGATAACTGAAAAAACCCGGGCGCTTTATATAGAGACCATCGGCAATCCTGTTCTTCAGTTCACAAATATCGAGCGTGTTGCCAAAGTGGCAGACAGGCACCATCTTCCCCTGATTGTTGATTCGACATTTACCACACCCTATTTGCTCAGACCCATTGATTATGGCGCTGATATTGTCTGTCACTCATTAACCAAATGGATCGGAGGACATGGTACCGGTATAGGCGGGATAGTGATTGACTCGGGTAAATTTGACTGGACAGACAAAAAATTCAAACTCTATAATGAACCTGATGAGAGCTATCATGGTGTTCGATACGCCCATGATCTTGGAGAACTCAATCCTCTTGCATTCATTATGCGGATGAGACTTGTCCCTCTACGGAATTTGGGAGCCTGCATTTCACCTGATAACGCCTGGCTTTTTTTGCAGGGTTTGGAAACCCTGCCTCTGAGAATGACGCGTCATTCAGAAAATGCGCTTAAAACGGCTGAATTTCTAAAAACCCATAAAAAAGTGAAATGGATTCGTTATCCCGGCCTCAAAGATGATCCGTCATACCCGGTGGCTCAGAAATATTTAAAAAGAGGATTCGGGGGAATGGTCGTATTCGGTGTTCATGGAGGGAGCAAAGCAGGTGAACAATTCATTAATAATTTACGGCTGATATCTCATCTTGCCAATGTGGGTGATGCAAAAAGCCTTGCGCTGCATCCGGCAAGCACCTCCCATTCCCAGCTTACGGAAAAACAGCAGCAGGCAAGCGGTCTCTCACCTGAATTGATACGATTGTCTGTCGGAATTGAAAATATTAACGACATCCTGAATGACATTGACCAGGCCCTTCAAAGCATTTAAAATCAGGAGAAAATGTGATGACTCCTATTTTTCTGGACAATCCCGAATCAATCGGCCGGACACCCCTGGTTCGTCTAAACCGTATAACAGAGAATGGTAAAGCGGTCATTCTGGCAAAAATCGAAGGCCGGAACCCATCCTGTTCCGTAAAATGCAGAATAGGAGCCGCAATGATCTGGGATGCAGAAAAAACCGGACGCCTTAAACCGGGTATTCAACTGATTGAACCCACAAGCGGAAATACGGGTATTGCGCTTGCATCCGTTGCCGCTGCAAAGGGATACAAACTGACCCTGACCATGCCTGACACCATGAGTATGGAACGGCGGAAACTTCTGAAAGCGTTTGGCGCCAATTTAATTCTAACGGATGGACGTTTGGGTATGAAGGGCTCTGTGGACAAGGCGGAAGAAATTGTTGCTGAAAATCCGAAACGGACTGTTCTCCTTCATCAGTTTAAAAATCCGTCCAACCCGGCAATTCATGAAAAAACCACAGGTCCGGAAATCTGGGAGGATTCGAAAGGCAGTATTGATGTACTGGTATCCGGGGTCGGTACGGGCGGCACCATAACAGGATTATCCCGGTATTTTAAAAACAAGATGCACAAACCAATCGTTTCTGTCGCTGTCGAGCCTTCTCAAAGTCCGGTCATCAGCCAGACATTGGCCGGGAAAAAGCCAAAACCGGGGCCGCATCCAATACAGGGTATTGGCGCCGGTTTCATTCCCGGTATATTGGACCTAACGCTGATAGATCAGGTTGAAATGGTTACAGGCGAAGAGGCTTACATATATGCCCGGCGCCTGGCACGTGAAGAGGGCATACTCGCGGGTATTTCTTCAGGAGCCGCTGCTGCAGTGGCCGTTCGTCTGGGCAAAATGGAAAAATACACAGGCAAAACCATTGTGGTTATTCTGCCCGATTCCGGGGAACGCTATTTATCGGACATACTTTTTGAAAACAGTAATTATACGGAATAATCGCTCACAGATGCACATTCATTTTATTACTTATTCTATGTGAATACAGGCGATATGAACACAAAAAAAATAGACAATCAATCAGTTGGTATTGTAAAGACCCGATACCATACGTTTGCTGAACCACCGAATAAAATGGAGCTGGAAAACGGTGAAAAGCTGGGGCCGATTACGCTGGCGTATGAAACCTACGGACAGTTAAATAAAAACAGCAGCAACGCCATTTTAATAACCCATGCGCTTTCCGGAGATGCGCATGCGGCCGGGTATCATTCTGAATCGGATGGCAAAGCAGGGTGGTGGGATTTTATGATCGGGCCCGGGAAACCATTTGATACCAATAAATATTTTATCATCTGTCCCAACGTGATTGGCGGATGCAAAGGATCCACGGGGCCTTCGTCAGTGAATCCGGAAACCGGCAGCTCGTATAACCTCGATTTCCCCAATATCACAATCGGTGATATGGTCAAAGCTCAAAAACATCTGATATCGTTCCTGGGCATTAAAAAGCTGCTCTCCGTAGCCGGGGGATCCATGGGCGGCATGCAGGTTCTTGAATGGGCCATCCGGTATCCCGATTCGGTCCTGTCTGCCATCCCTGTCGCCACATCCGCCAGATTGAGCGTTCAGGGTATTGCATTCGATATTGTGGGAAGACATGCCATATATGCGGATAAAAATTGGAACAATGGAGAATATATCAGTCAAAATAAAATACCGGCACAGGGACTCGGCGTGGCACGGATGCTGGCCCATATTACCTATCTCAGTGAAGAATCAATGTTTAGAAAATTCGGACGCGAACTGAATAGCGAAAAACGGGAGGGCTATAATCTTTCAAACGATTTTGAGATTGAAAGCTATTTGAGACATCAGGGTAAACGTTTTATAAAACGTTTTGATGCCAATACCTATTTATACATAACCAAAGCCATCGATTATTTTGATCTGATCCGAGACCACGGCTCTCTGAAAAAAGCTTTTCAGAATGTTCTTTGCAAGTTCCTGGTGCTTTCTTTCTCATCTGACTGGCTTTTCACAACTGAACAATCCAGGGAGATTGTAAAAGCATTAAGGATAAATCAGAAAAATGTTACCTTTTGTGAAATAGCATCATCCTGTGGCCATGATGCATTTTTACTTCGGAACAACCATATGGAAAAAATGATATCCGATTTCCTGGTGCATAATTACAACCAACCGGAGTGCCAATGATTAAATGGCAGGATTCCGCACGCGCGGATATCGACATTATTACAGATCTTGTTAAACCAGGCAGTCTGATTCTCGATCTGGGTTGCGGAAACGGAGAAATTCTGAACAAACTGATCTCCGAGAAGAAGTGCCGCGGTCATGGTGTGGAACTGTACCACGATGCCATTGTTGCCTGCGTGGAAAAGGGTGTGCCGGTTATCCATGGCAATCTTGATGATGGATTGAATGACTATGAGGATCACTCCTTTGACTATGTTATTCTAAGCCGAACCCTTCAGGTAGTGCATAAACCACATCTTCTGTTAAGGGAAATGATACGGATCGGTAAAATATGCATTGTCAGTGTGCCCAATTTCGGTCACTACAAAGTCCGTTCCTACCTGTTTTTCAGGGGCCGAATGCCTGTTACAAAAGAATTGCCCTATCAATGGTATGAAACACCAAATATCCATCTGCTGACGATTCATGATTTCTACGCATTATGTAAGTCGGAAAATATACGGATTTTAAAACAGATCAATTTAATACGCGGAAGCCGAAAAAGTTATTGGGCCGGACTTTTACCCAATCTTTTTGCCGAGCAGGTGATCTTTACACTCGGGCAGACATAGTTCAGAACCATTCGCTCTTGAATGACAGGGAATGTCGTGCTGATCAAATATACAGCCTGGCTCAAACAGAATTCACTCGGAGGTTAAAATTTCGCTTCTCCGTCATTATTGTTAAAAATCCTGCTTGCCTTTCTGTGTCCTATTTTATCCTTGCACATGCCGTAATTTTTTATTATACTTGAATTAAATACCTGTTATTTTCTTTGAAAATAAACATATAGTAACGGACCGTTTACCATGAACGAAACGGATTCCAAACCAGCCTCTGAAACCGAACGCAGCAACCGCCTGCTTTCCTCGATATTGCTTATCTGTATTACCCTGAACAGTTTTATCCTTGTCTATTTTATGGCAATATCATCCATATCCTTATTAAAAGATCGGAATCTATGGATATTGATGATATCTCTTATTGCATTTATCTGTCTGCTTGTCATAAACCAACGCGGGTACTTTCGTACAGCTGTATCGGCTACCCTGTTATTTTTGTCTTTCATGATCCTTCATTTTGCTGCTAAAATCGGCGACAGCAGCAGTTATTTTTGCTATATTTTATATTTAATTGTTCCCATTCTTTTATCCAGCCTTCTGCTTTCAGTCAAAAAAACATTCATCATTTCATTGATAATTCTTGCAGTGCTTATTACCGGATATGTTTTCATTAAAGACTCCCCCTATGCAAGATTCGCGCTTGACAGCCTGGCCTTTTTAGCCATAACATCCACATTTATCATCTATATTGCCTATTATCGTAAAAAACAGGAAATGGCCCGTGTTCAGGAACTGATGGCCAAAGAAAAGCACCTTCAGCAAACCCTGGAGGAAAAAGATGTGCTGATTAAGGAGGTTCACCACCGTGTAAAAAACAACTTGCAGGTCATTATCAGCCTGCTTAATCTTCAATCCTACCATTTCAAAAACAAACAAATACTGAAGTTCATTCAGGACAGCAAACATAGAATTCTGTCAATTGCCGAAGTCCATGAAAATTTGTACCAATCCAGCAATCTGTCCAAAATTGAATTTTCCCGGTATATACACTCGGTAACCAAAGGTTTGATGAATGCCTATAGTACGAATCAAAACGTAAAACTGACCCTGCAAATCGAACCGTTTGATCTGGACATCAACTATGCCGTACCGTGCGGATTAATCATTAATGAATTGACAACCAATGCATTAAAACATGCGTTTCCCGATAAACGGTCCGGCAACATCATCATCCGGTGTGAAAAACGAAACAATACAGTCGAACTGGAAATCAGGGACAATGGCATCGGCATACCGGATAACATTCCGCTTCAGAGTAAAAAATCCATGGGTATGACCCTGGTCAACATTCTGACCGAACAGATAAACGGCAGTATTTCAATCAAAAGAGAAAAAGAAACATCAATTAAAATAACCTTCGATATAGCATCCTGAGTCATTCTTGGTCAATTCAAAAGGGAAAATCATGAAAGCACCCTCGATTCTGATCGTTGAAGATGAAAGTATTATTGCTCTTGATATAAAAACAGTTCTGCAAAGCCTGGGATACAGAATTTCCGGAATCGCCAATTCAGGAGAAAAGGCCCTGGCTATCCTGAAAAAAAACCCGACAGATCTGGTTCTCATGGATATAAAAATCAAGGGATCCATGAACGGCATTGAAACCACCAAAAAAATCAATACACTTTATAAGATTCCTGTCATTTTCCTGACCGCTTTTGCCGATGAAGAGACATTAAAAAAAATAAAAGAAGTGGATATTTACGGCTTTATTGTAAAACCGGCAAACAGACAAACGGTTCAGGGTACCATAGAGCTGGCTTTATATAAGCATCATATGGATTATGCACTCCGTGATCGTGAAGAACGGCTCCAGCATGTCAATCAGGTACTCAGGGCCATTCGTCTGGTTCACATGCTCATCACAAAAGAATCCGACCGGAACCATCTGATTCAGGGGACCTGTGATAACCTTGTGGAAACATTAAGCTATCATCGAGCCTGCATAGCACTGTATGATTCAGAGAATCATTTCTCCACATTCGCATTTACAGGTCCTGATCAAGAAACACGACCGGTACGCCGTTCTCTAAAAGGGCCTGTTTCTGATCATCCGGTCTGTATGAGACGGGCCATTACACACAAGCAAGCCTCCGTAGTTGTCACGTCGGATGATTTGTGCAGAACCTGCCCACATAAACTCGCGGATACTGATTACAGCCGTTTTTCCAGACGGCTTGAATACAGCGGCAGGATATTCGGCATCATGTCTGTGGCAGTACCCAAAATCTATCAGGATGATAAAGAAGAACTGGAGTTGTTCCGGGAGCTGGTGGATGATGTGGCCTTCGCCTTGTATCGAATCGACCTGGAAGATAAAAAGCAGTCTGCTGAAAAACTGGCACAGACAAGAGAAAAAACATTAACCACACTGATGAACAACCTGCCCGGTCTGGCATACCGGCGCCGTCTGGACAGGCAGCTGACCATGATATTTTTAAGCGGAGGCTGTTTTAAATTAACCGGATTCCCAAACCATGATCTGATTGACAACAAGAATCAGAGCTATATAAAATTAATGCATCCGGATGACCGTGCATCGGTCATCCAAAAAATAAAAGACGCCGTGAAAGATTCCAGACCATTTGAGCTGATCTATCGGATTATTACTGCCTCAAAAGAAGAAAAATGGGTATGGGAAAGGGGACTGCATGTTGAAACCGATAAAAATGGACGTCAATATCTTGAAGGTGTCATTCATGATATCACTGAACAAAAATTGGCTGAGGCCGCGTTAATAAAAAGCGAAACACGCCTTCGTAATATTATCGAACACAGCAATGAGATTTTCTTTATTCACAACACCAGCAATCAATTAAAGTATGTCAGCCCGCAATCAGAATCAATCATGGGGTATACTCCCGATGAAATGATGCTGGCCTGGACTGATCTGACCACGGACCATCCGATGAATGAAAACGGTTATAACGCCACCATGAAAGCCATAGAGACCGGTCAAAAACAGCCGGCTTATCCACTGCAGGTAAAATGCAAAAATGGCAATGCGATATTTGTGGAAGTGGATGAGTCTCCATTTATCAATGAAAAGGGTGAAGTAATCGGTATGGTGGGCGCAGTCAGAGATATAACCGCACGAAGGGAAGCCGAAGAAAAGCTTCTTGAACTAAATGCCAGAATGCAGGCCATACTTGAAAATACGGACCAGCTCATCATGATTGCAGATAAAAACGGTATTCCTATTATGTATAATGAAGCCTATTCCAACACTATGAAAGACCTGTTTAATCTGGACTTAAAGCCGGGCATTAAAATCCTTTCAAAAATCAACGATCCAAAAATAAAAAAATGGCGGCATCAGATTCATAAAAAGATTCAAGGTGGTGAAAAATTCATTGTTGAATTCCCGTTTAAAACCCCAAATGGAAAAATGCGGTATTTTGAAATGTTCCTGCATCCTATTTTTGATTTCGGATTATTCAAAGGATATACTGAATTCACACGGGATATCACGAACCGGAAAGAAGTGGAACAGGCATTACAGACCAGTGAATCCAAACTCAGTGAGACCGTTGCCGAGCTGGAAGGTGTCATTAACGCGCTCCCCGGTCTGGTCAGCGTTATGGACAAGGATTTCAATGTGCTCGTTGCAAATAATGCGGTCATTGAAACTTTCGGACAATCCAAGCCCGAAGAGGTGCTGTTTAAAAAATGTTACAAGGTCCGTAAAAAAAGACAAACGCTCTGTCCGCAATGTGGACTGAAAATCGCCATGGAAACAGGGAGGCAAATCACCCGGGTTTCCACACCGGAAGAAGAACAGATGATGGGTATGGCCACCAAATCCTATGCGGTTCCATTGAAAAACAAAGCGGGCAAAATCTGGGGTGGCGTGGAGGTAATCATGGATATTTCCGATCTGAGACAGGCGGAACAGACCACTCGGGACAGTGAATTGAAATATCGTATACTGACTGAAAATGTGTCGGATGTGATCTGGACATTTGATCAGAATGGTAAATTTCTTTACGTCAGCCCGTCTGTTCAAAATTTAATTGGCTATACCGTAATAGAAATCAAGCATAAGCGTATGGATTCAATTCTCACGGCGGAATCACGAAAAGCCGTTCTGCAGGTTTACAAACAATTAAAAAAAGACATGAAAGCCGGCCGAATATGGAAAAAAAGCCGTATTCTTGAACTTGAACAGCGTCACAAAAATGGCCATACAGTCACAACAGAATCCCATATATCCGCATTGTACGATGAAAATAAACAATTCAAATTTTTTCTGGGGGTCACGAGAGATATTGGAGAACGCAAGCTCCATGAAAATCTTTTAAGCCAAAAAATGGATGAATTGAAAAAATTCAATCAGGTTATGGTCGGCAGAGAAACACGAATGATTGAGCTGAAACACGAGGTGAATGCATTACGCGATCAACTTGGCATGCAAAAAAAATATCGGATTCCGGCTATAAATAAACAGTGATGCAATATACCTGAACGGAATAAGATTATACAATCTGGAGTAAAATATGAATGACCAGCGTAAAACCAGGGCTGAATTGATCCTTGAAATCAAACAGCTTCGGAAAGAAGTCGCGGCCTTGAAAGAACAAAGGTTGTCCGGAAAGGATAAGTCATACCTGGCGACACTGAATTTACTGGAAGATCTTCAGAACGAGATCCATGAGCGGAAAAAAATAGAAGCCGCATTAAAAAAATCCGACAGCCGTTTCCGGTCCTTTATTCAGCTTTCCCTTGATTCTGTGTATTGTTATGAATTTCCACAGCCCATCCCGGTAAAAGCGTCCCTGAAAAAGCAGATCGAAATGCTGCATAACGGCATTCTGGTCGAATGCAATGAAGCCTGTGCCGTAACCTATGGCTTCAAAAAAATAAAAGATATCCTGGGACGAAAATTATCAGAAAACTTAAAAATCACAAATGGCAGTATGAATCAATTCTTCCGGCAATTTATAAAAAATAACTATCAATCCGTGAACTATGAAAGGATTGAGATTCGTCCTGACGGGTCCAGAGGCTATTATCTGAACAATGCATACGGCGTCATTGAAAACAATAAAATGCTCCGGATCTGGGGAATCTACAAGGACATTACCGATCAAAAATTAATTGAGCTGGCATTACAGCAAAGTGAAAAGCGGTACCGGGATCTGGTCGAGTTGCTGCCCCAAACCATTTTTGAAATGGACAAAGACGGCCGTTTAACCTATATCAATACATACGGTATTAAAGCATTTGGTTATACCAAATCCGATGTAAAAAGGGGACTGCATCTTTCTCAAATGCTGTCGCCGGACGAATTGCAGCAGGCCTTCAGGCATATGCAGCTTATGCTAAAAGGCAGAGGAAAAACCGGCAATGAATACCGGGCGAGAAAAAAAGACGGCACAACCATATATGTCAGGGTTTATAATGTTCCCTATTATGAGGAGGGTAAACACACCGGGTGGCGGGGCGCTGTTCTGGATATTACCAGGCAGATTCAAGCCAGGAAACAAATCCAGGAAAGTGAAGAATTGTACAGAGAGCTTTTTGAAGCAGAATCCGACGCCTTATTTTTAATAGAAAACAACACAAACCGGATTCTGCAGGCCAATAAAGCCGCCTCAAAATTATATGGCTATTCACATAAAGACCTTCTTACCATGAAATACATGCGCCTCTTGGCCGAATCGGATAAATCACAACATAAAACGCCCAAAAACAAAAAGAATGTGTTCAACATCCCGTTTCAAAAACATAAAAAGAAAAACGGCAGGATTTTTATTGTTGAAATAACAGGACGCTATTTTGAGTGGAAAAATCAATCGGTGCGCATCACTGCGGTTCATGATATTACAAAAAGAATACAGGCTGAAGAAACCCTGCGTCACGAACACGGTCTGTTGCAGTCCATCACAGAAACAAATCCAATCGGTATTGTCCAGGTTGATGCCCGGGGCAAAATCACATTTTCCAATAAACGGGCAGAAAAAATACTTCAACTAAAAACAGCAAAGAGCAGACAGCAAAGCTATAATGACCCCGGATGGCATATAACAGATTTTCACGGCCGTCCTTTTCCCGAAGAAAAACTGCCCTTTAATCAGGTCAGAAAAACAGGTAAATCCGTATTCGACATTCGTCATGCCATTCAAGGGCCCGACGGGCAACGGCATATGCTGTCAATCAACGCATCCCCTGTTTTTAACAGCGCAGGCCAATTTGAGTCCATGGTTGCCTCAATTGAGGATGTTACGGAAAAAATGCAGGCAGATGCAAAACGAATAGAGCATCAGAAAAGATATGAACAACTTTTCAATACCATGCTTGACGGATATGCGCTCCATGAAATCATTTGCAATACACAGGGGAAACCGGTTGACTATCGCTTTCTTGATATCAATCCGGCGTTTGAAAACATTACCAGTCTGAACCGAAATCAGGTGATCGGTAAAACCGTTCTCGAAATAATGCCGCATACTGAATCATATTGGATTAAAACCTACGGTAAAGTGGCTCTTACAGGCAGACCTGTCCAATTCGAAAATTATTCAAGTGAATTGGATAAATATTTTCAGGTAACCGCATTCAGACCCCGGAAAGGCCGGTTTGCCTGTATATTTATGGATATTACACAACAGAAAAAAGCAGAACAGGCGCTCCGGCAAAACGAAGCACAGCTCTCCATCGCTTCAAAAATAGCCAAGCTGGGGTATTGGGAGTACAATTTCGCTGAGAAATTGTTTACATTCAATGATCCTTTTTATGCCATATTCCGCACTTCAGTGGATAAAGTTGGAACCTATAAAATGCCGCCCGAACAATATGCTCGGCAATTTCTTCACCCGGAAGACAGACACATTATTGAAAGAGAGATGAAAATAGCACTGGGAACAAAAAATCGCCGTTTCAGCCAGACACTTGAGCATCGGATTCTGTATGCGGATGGTGAAATTGGTTATATCAGTGTACACTATTTTGTCGTGAAAGATAAAAAAGGACGCACCATCAAGACATACGGCGCCAACCAGGACATTACAAAACGGAAACGCGCAGAAGAAGCGCTGCGGGAATCAGAACGACGGATGCGGAATGTGCTTGAAAACATAAAAATGGCTGCTGTCAGTCTCGACACAAAAGGCAATATTCTGTTTGTTAATGACTTCTTACTGGATTTAACAGGGTATCAAAAAAAAGAAGTGGCGGGAAAAAATTGGTTTAAACTTTTTATACCGGAAGAATTACAGAAAAAATTACATGACGATGTATTCGAAAAAACCCTGATAAACAATAATTTTCCTCCCTACCATGAAAATGAAATCCTTACCAGGAAGAAAAATCGGCGCCTTATTGCATGGAACAATTCCGTACTGCACAGCCCTGATGGCAAAATCATCGGTACCACCAGTATTGGAGTGGATATAACCGAGCAGAGACAGGCTGCAGATAATTTAAAGAAACAGAATGTCTTTATTCAGACCATTCTGGATAAACTGCCAATCGGCATAGCGGTTAATAAAATTAGCAATGGAAAAACAACGTACATCAATCCGAAATTCGAGGAAATATACGGATGGCCCGCTGAATACATGCAAAGCGTAAGAGACTTTTTCAATCATGTTTTTCCGGATCTTAAATACAGAGAAATCACCATAACCCGTGTAACGGAAGACATACAATCCGGCGATCCCGAAAAAATGGTATGGGATGATATTGAGGCAACGGGAAGAGATGGAACAAAGCATATCATATATGCAAAAAATATACCCCTTCCGAATCAGGATGTGATGATATCAACGGCACAGGATATAACCGTACAGAAGCAGGCTGAAAGGGAAAGACAGCGTCACCGTGAGGAACTGCAGCAGTTATCCAAGCAATTGATTCATACTCAGGAAGAGGAGCGGAGAAAATTGTCGCGTGAACTGCATGATGAAATGGGACAGGCTCTCACGGGCATCAAACTGAATGTGGCCACATTGAAAAAACTGTGTTCGGATAAGATAACACCCCGGATTGAAGAAAGACTCAACGAAACCGATCAATTGGCTGAGGATCTGCTCACGCAGCTGCATGACATATCCCTTGATCTCAGACCCAGCATGCTCGATGATCTGGGTCTGTTCCCCACATTGAAATGGCTGATTAATAAATTAAACAAGCGTCAGGCATCAACAATAAACCTGACAATCCAAAATATCAATGAACGTCTGCCTTCCGAATATGAAACCGCACTGTATCGTGTTATCCAGGAATGTTTAAACAATATTGCCAAGCATGCGCAGGCTCGAAACATAAGTATTAAACTGAACAAAACAAAATCACACCGATTAAAACTCAAGATTAAAGATGACGGCCGGGGATTCGATGTCTGGGAACTGGAAGATCGCAATCCGACTGATCGCGGTATCGGTATTATCGGTATGCAGGAACGAATCAACCTGCTGAAGGGTGAAATAAGGATAGAATCAAATCCCGGTGAGGGTACCATTGTGACTGTTGACCTTCCACTGAGAAAAAAAGCTGCCTATTTGATACCGAGAGGAAATAACCATTGAAATCATGTAAAATATTAATAGCAGATGACAATCAGTCTTTTCGAAAGCGCCTTAAATCCATACTGACTGATTATCCGGATTTTAGAATAGCAGGAGAAGCAGAAGATGGCTTTCAGGTCCTGAAAGAGAGCCGGCGGCTGAAACCGGATCTGATTTTGATGGATGTCAGCATGCCGGGTCTGAATGGTTTGGACACCCTGAAAAAATTGCGCAAAAATATGCCGCATATTAAAATCATTATGCTTTCCGTATATGATATGGATGCATACCGGAAAGCCGCGCAGGAAAACGGTGCAGACCGTTATCTGATAAAAAAAGACATGATAGATCATTTAATGCCCGCCATTAAATCCGTCTTGAAAAAACATTAAGCATGCAAAGAAGCGGCAATGATCAAATCACGCTGCATCAAACATACCTGGCCGATGCGTATTGTAAAATTGCTCTTTACAAACATAGTCCTGAAAATGATCAAATTGGATATTTCAATATAATTCTTGACAACTTTAGTCGGATTTATTATATTACCGTTCCAAATAAATAAAAATATATAAGTTATGTCCTTAAGACTTTCAACAAAAGGTATCTACGGGATACGTGCCCTTTCCAGGCTGGTTTAACAGTTTGGGAACGGTCCCCTGCCAATAAAAACCATTGCTGAAGAAGAGAAAATTCCACTAAGGTATCTCGAACAGCTAATGGGACAACTCAGACAAAGTGGCATTGTAACCAGTCTCCGGGGTCCCGGAGGTGGTTACAGACTGACACGTCACCCGGAAGATATTAAACTTGCGGAAATAATTAAAATTCTTGAAGGATCCATTTCTCTTGTCCGCTGTCTGGAGGATAACCACCCTACATTCTGTAATCATGAAAACAGCTGCACATCACGTATTGTCTGTATGAAATTGAGTCAGATGATTGATCAATTTCTCAGCAGCGTATCTTTAAGTGAAATCACCGATGAATCCTGGCAGGAAAAAGTCATACAAATTCAACATACGGAGTTAATTGGATCATGAAATCAATTTATATGGATTATGCCGCTACAACACCGGTCGATCCACGTGTCAGACAGGCAATGGAACCATTCTGGACCGAACAATTCGGCAATTCCTCATCCGGACACACCACTGGTCAGAATGCAGCCCGTGTCATTGAATCCGCCAGGCAGAATATCGCAAACATGCTGAATGCCCGGCCGGAGGAAATTATTTTTACAGGCAGCGGTTCAGAATCTGACAACATGGCAATCAAGGGCATCGCTTCATCTCTGAAGGACAAAGGCAATCATATTATAACCACCAATATTGAGCACAATGCCGTCCTGAAAACATGTGAGTACATGAAAACAGAAGGTTACAAGGTGACCTTTGTTCCGGTTGCAGAAAATGGCATTGTAAAGATAGATGACATAAAAAAGGCCATCTCGCAGAAAACAGTGCTTATTTCCATCATGCACGCGAACAATGAGATCGGCACCATTCAACCCGTACAGGAAATCGGAAAACTGGCCCGGGAAAACAAAATATTCTTTCATACCGATGCAGTTCAGACTTTTGGCCACATACCTATTGATGTGCGCGAAATGAACATTGACGCTCTGTCAATATCTGCACATAAATTGTATGGCCCCAAGGGCGTGGGTGTTTTTTATTTACGGAACCACGTTCCATTTACACCATTGATTCACGGTGGTGGACATGAAGAAGGCCGCCGGAGCTCAACGCAAAACACACCGGGCATTGTGGGTCTGGCAAAGGCGGTCGACATAGCCCGAAAGGAAATGCAGGAGGAGAAGAAAAGACTGACTGAATACAGAAATCGGCTCTGGCAGATCATACAGGATCGGATTGAGGACGTCCACATGAATGGTGATCCGCAAAAAAGGCTGCCCAACAATCTGAATATTTCGATTGAAAAAGTGGAGGGTGAATCTCTTTTAATGAATCTGGACATGGAAGGTATTGCCGTATCCAGCGGCTCTGCATGCAGTTCAGGATCCGGAAAACCTTCCCATGTGCTTACGGCCCTGAATCTTCCTGATAATCTGCTTCGTGGCAGCCTGCGTATAACAATTGGAAAATATACATCGGAAGAAGAAATCATGCAAACTGCGAAAAAATTGTCGTCCGTGGTTGCTCACCTGCGGTCTCTATCTTCCTGAGTAAAATCATTATGGATACAAAAAAAATTATAAATCAAATATCTCAGCTGAAGAAAGAAAAAAATGCGATTCTCCTTGTGCACAATTATCAAAGGAAAGAAATACAGGATATCGCTGATCTTCTGGGAGACTCACTGGATCTTTCAAAAAGGGCCGGTCAGACGCCCCATCAAACAATAGTCTTTTGCGGTGTTCGTTTTATGGCTGAAACGGCCAAAATTTTATCACCCGAAAAAACCGTGCTGCTGCCACAGCCCAATGCATCCTGTCCCATGGCGGCTATGGCCGATACAGAAGGGCTTCGAAAGCTGAAGGCAAAAAATCCTGAAGCCTGTGTTGTGACTTATATTAACTCAACCGCGGAAGTAAAGGCCGAATCTGATGTCTGCTGCACTTCAGCAAATGCCATCAGTGTCGTACAAAATATAAAAGCCCGAAAAGTAATTTTTGCACCCGATAAACACCTGGCCTCATGGGTTCAGCGTTTTACGGATAAGACAATCATTCCCTGGGATGGCTACTGCTATGTTCATAATCAATTTTCTGAAGAAGAGGTCCTGCAGGCCAGAAAATCACACCCGAATGCGGTATTCATGGTGCATCCGGAATGCCCGAAAGAGGTGGCAGATCTTGCAGATCATGTGTTGTCGACAAGTGGTATGGTACGGACAGCAAAGGAATCTGATGCGGCTGTCTTTGTGGTGGGGACTGAAGAGGGCATGCTGTATCGTCTGAAAGCAGAAAATCCTGAAAAACAATTTTTTTCGCTGGGAACACCCAAAACATGCCGTGGCATGAAGGTAACTCAGATACAGAATGTGCATCAGGCTCTGCTGAAAAATCAGTATGAGATCATTCTGGATGAAGCATTAATGGACAAGGCCCGTTCAGCGCTTCAAAGGATGCTCTTATATGTCTGAGGAAAAAGTAGTGGTCGCTATGAGCGGCGGCGTTGATTCTTCTGTGGCTGCTGCATTCTTGAAAGAAAAGGGATATCAGGTGATTGGTATAACCATTCGCATGTGGGGAGATAAAAACCGTTGCTGCGTACCCGGAGACGTTGAAGACGCAAAAAAAGTGGCTCGTATTCTGGACATTCCCCACCATGTAATTTCCATGCACGATCTGTTTAAAGAACAGGTGGTCGATTACTTTATCTCCGAATATCTGAAGGGCCGGACACCCAATCCATGTGCGGTATGCAATCCGTCTATAAAATTCGGTGACCTCCTTAAAAAGGCCTTCGAATTGAAAGCGGCTTATCTGGCGACCGGCCATTATGCCACGGTATCCTTGAATCCACAGAATTACCGGTATATGCTCAAACGAGGGAAGGAAAGAGGCAAGGATCAAAGCTATTTTCTGGCCCGTTTATCACAGGAAACCTTGAAATCCGTTATGTTCCCCATCGGGAATTTTCCTAAAAAGAAAATCCGGCTCCTCGCGGAACGGTTTCATCTGCCCGTGGCCTCAAAAACAGAAAGTCAGGAAGTTTGTTTCATCCCTGACGGAGATTTGACTTCCTTTATAAAAAGGTATTCGGGCAAATCCATGAATGAAGGCCCCATTGAGGATCAGACTGGTAAAGTGTTGGGTAAACATCCCGGTGTTATTGGATACACCATTGGCCAGAGGAAAGGATTGGGAATTGCTCTGGGTAAACCGGTTTATGTAACAGAAATCAATGCAAAAACCAATACCATAACCATTGGTAACAATGAAGATTTATACAAACGCCGTCTTGCTGCAACCGGTACACACTGGCTCTCTATTCCCGCAATCAAAGAACCCGCGCGTTTCAGGGTGCGTATCCGGCATAAACACAAACCCGCCTGGGCCAAAGTGACCCAAAGGGACAATAAAGTATCTGAAATTGAATTTGACGAACCACAGCGGGCCCTGACACCGGGTCAACTGGCCGTATTTTACCAGGACGATGCGGTGGCGGGCAGCGCCTGGATTGACAGGGTTTACAATTAAGCAACAAGGGAGACAGAATGGCAAAAACCGTTGCTGAAATTAATCAAAAAATAAGGCAGGGCAAAGCGGTTGTCTTAACTGCTGAAGAAATGATTGATTATGTGGATAAAAATGGTGAAGCAAAAGCGGCTGCTGATGTGGATGTGGTCACAACCGGAACCTTTGGGCCCATGTGTTCGAGTTCAGTTTACATAAATATCGGCCATACCAGGCCGCGCATGAAATTGAGCGGCACGGCATATCTCAACGAAGTTCCTGCATACTGCGGCTTTGCGGCTGTAGACCTGATTCTTGGTGCAACAAGTCTTCCGGACGATGATCCGCGCAATAAAAAGCATCCAGGTGAATTTTTATACGGCGGCGGCCATGTCATTCAGGAGCTTGCCGCAGGCCAGGATATTCATCTCTCGGCAACGGCCTATGGTACGGACTGCTACCCCCGAAAAAAACTGGATACATCAATCAATATCAAATCCATTAACGATGCTGTATTGTTTAATCCCCGAAATGCCTATCAAAATTATAATGTCGCTGTCAATTCATCTGATAAAACCATCTACACCTATTTGGGGACGCTTAAATCCAACTTTGGCAATGCCAATTACTGCAGTGCGGGCCAGTTATCGCCCCTGCTCAATGACCCGATGTATATAACCACTGGTATCGGCACCCGTATATTCCTCGGGGGCGGAGAAGGATACATTGCATGGCAGGGGACACAGCATAATCCAATGACCGACAGGAACACACGTGATCTGCCGACGGAAGGGGCCGGCACACTCGCCGTGATCGGAGATTTAAAACAGATGCGTCCCGATTGGCTGGTCGGTGTCAGTCTCTATGGATACGGGGCATCACTGGCCGTTGGAATCGGAATCCCCATACCCATTTTAAATGAAGAAATGGCCCGTTATACAGCAGTTAAGGATGAAGATATTGTGGCTCCCATCATAGATTACAGCGACGCTTATCCGAAAGGAAAGTCAACTATCCTGGGGCATGTTTCATATGCCGAATTAAAATCCGGTTGTATCCATTTCATGGACAGGCAAATTCCGACTGCCTCCCTTTCGAGTTACTCCAAAGCTGTCGAAATTGCTGAAACACTGAAATTGTGGATACAAAAAAAGCGTTTTTATCTGTCAGAACCGGTACAACCGCTTCCGGGGCCGAACTCCGGCGCACAGAAAAAATCCATGAAAAAAACAAAGTAGCGACTCGTATCGTCAAGAGGCATATATGATTTCCAAACGCATTGTATTAAAATTTCCGAACACCATGGTTAATCAGCCAATCGTTTATAATTTGTCCAAACAGTTCAATCTTGAGTTCAATATACTGAAGGCTTCGGTCACTCCGCGCGAAGAAGGTCTTCTGGTACTGGGATTGAAAGGACGGGAAAGGGATTTTCAGAAGGGCCTGGATTATTTGAAACGAAAAGGCATCCGTGTCCAGCCATTGAGCCAGGATATTATCAGAAATGAGGATAAATGCACACACTGCGGCGTCTGTGTAACCATCTGTCCTACAGACGCTCTGACAGTTGATATGAAAACCCGGAAAATTATTTTTACCAATGAAAATTGCATTGCCTGTGAACATTGCGTGCCGGCATGTCCGCCACGGGCCATGGAAATCCATTATTAATGGTACCAGAAGGAAAGAACCATTTATGAAAATGATCATACGAATTTATATCCTGGCAGTTATCATAACGTCCATGTTTTCATCCTGCACCAATCAGCGATCCGCGGGAGAAAAACAGCAGATGGTCTGGCTGTATAATGAAGGTAAGGCTCTTCAAATGGCATCTGAACAGAGAAAACCCGTCATGATCGATTTTATGGCCACCTGGTGCCCTCCCTGTCAACGAATGGAAGATTCCACATTCAGTGACATACGCGTTATAGACAAAGCAAATCTTTTCATTAGACTGCGAATTGATGTTGATAAATATCCGGAAATTGCCGATAAATACAACGGCAATGCAAGAAAATACGGTGGTACAGGTATTCCCAATATTCTGTTCCTTTCATATAAGGGCAGTCCGCTGAAACACATTGTCGGCTACCAGAGTGCGGGAAACCTGACTGCTGTGATGGATACTGTACTGACCCTCACACGGCTGTAATCGGAAGCAGAATAGCAGGTGTATTATGTTAAGAACAATAAAAAATGATATTCGGACTGTCTTTGAAAAGGATCCGGCAGCAAGAAATCTGCTGGAAATTATCATCAGCTATCCCGGACTTCATGCGCTCTGGATGCATCGG
>Ga0272441_10004228_pt1 | contig 26364 bp, 24 predicted proteins | sample SSMProp6N_FD_193582 | JGI IMG/M metagenome (GOLD analysis project Ga0272441, IMG submission 193582) | Marine sediment archaeal communities from Little Sippewissett salt marsh, Falmouth, MA, United States - SSM-Prop-6N | ecosystem: Environmental > Aquatic > Marine > Wetlands > Sediment ... | reverse complement strand
GTTTCCGCCTCGGCCTTACTGAGCATGCTGCCGACCAGGCGTTTCCAGCTCTCCGCCTCGCTTTTCAGCCGCTGCTCCGTCTCCTCAAGAACCTCCTGCCAGAATGCGCGGCTGCTGCGGGCGCGATCCAGGATCGCGGCGATTTCCTTCCGCAGCGCATTATCGCTCAAGGGTCGGGCGGTATAACCCTCGGCCTCCATCTGCATCCCCTCGCTGCGGGTCCAGCCCCGGCGGGCGTGGTCCCGGGCGCAGACATCCACCACCAGAATGGGGATTTCCCGGGTGGCCGGCTCCTCACGGAGCCGCCGGCAGAGAGCAAAAGCCTCACCCCTGGGCTCCAGCCTGCCCACAAGGATCAGATCCGGATTCCCCCGCGGCGTCAGATCCAGGCAGGCCTCCCGGGAGGACACAATCTCCAGCTCATAGAAGGGAGTTAAGGCAGCCTCAGCCTGCGCCCGAAAAGCACTGTCACTGTCCGCGATTATCAGCTTCTCCATGGATCACCCCCGGTAAAAATCGTGCTTACACTCCAATTTTAGGCCTCTTGGCGGCGGACGCCAAGCGCCGCTCCGGCTATACATTTCGGCGCAGGGCGCAGCTCGCGGGTACGCCGAATTGCTTACGCCTTTAATGCGGCGTTGCGGGCCCTGCTCTGAGTGGGCTATAATCTCGGAGTAAGATCCCTGTTCTCACGGGGGGCGCATGGCTGAAATAACAATTCTTCTGGCGGAAGACCATCTGGTGGTTCGGGAAGGGCTGCGCCGGCTCCTGGAAGCGGAGAAGGACATGCAGGTTATCGCCGAGGCCGGCAGCGGTGAAGAGGCGGTCCGTCTCTGCGGCACGGCGGTCCCCGACCTGGTGCTCATGGACATCTCCCTGGCAGGCCTGAACGGCGTCGAAGCCACCCGGCGCATCAAAGCCGCCCAGCCCGGAATAACCGTCCTGGTGCTGTCAGCCTACGACAATGAGGAGTTCATCTTCGCGGTTCTGCAGGCCGGGGCCGCCGGCTACCTGCTCAAGAACATGCGGGGACGGGAAATCGTCAGCGCCATCCGGGCCGTGCTCGACGGGGATTCGATCCTGCACCCTCAGGTGGCGGCAAAGGTCCTCAAGCGCCTTCAAAGAGAGGGGGGCGAAGCCGCCCCCCGGAAAAAGGAGCCCCTGTCCAGGCGTGAGATCGAGGTTTTACAGCTAGGCGCCGGGGGGCTGGCTAACAAGGAGATCGCCGCCCGGCTCGACCTTTCCGAGCGCACTATTCAGAGCCACTGGCGGAACGTCTTCGTCAAGCTGGGCGTCAGCTCCCGCATGGAGGCGGTGATGTACGCCCTGAAGAACGGCTGGATACGCCTGGGACTGATCGATGACGCCTAGCCGCTGTCCGCGGATTCCCGGGAGCCTCCACTTTTGGATCATTGTGGCGCTTTTCGCGTTCTGCTGTGTTCTTCATTACCCCGGCCTGCTGCCCCTGGCCGCGGAGAAAAGCCTGACCGCCCGGCTGGGATTCGAGCGCCATGCTCTGGAAAGGATCCTCTTCCTGGGTCCAGTCACCTATGCGGCCTTTATCTTCGGCCTGCGCCCAGGGGCGGCCTGCCTGCTGCTGGCGGTCCTGGCCATGCTGCCCCGGGCCCTGCTGCTCTCACCCGCCCCCACGGACGCCCTGGTTGAAACCGCCCTGATCATGGGCCTGGGTGGCTTCACCATCGGCTGGCTGGAAACCCGGCGCCGGGAAATCGCCCGCCGCGAGCAGGATATCCTCAAGCTGGAAAGCGTAAAAAGAGAGCTGGAAGGCCATGTCCGCGCCACCCGGGAAAACGAGCGGCGGATCCGGGGCCTCCATTCTATTTCCCGCATCATCAACCACTCCTTCGCCCTTGAGGAGGTGGCCGCAGCCGCCATTGTTCCCATGCGGGAGATCCTTCACGCCGAAGCGGCTCTGATCTACCTGAGCAGCGCCGGCGGCGATCTCGAGCTGGCGGCGCAGAACGGCCTCCCGGCGAAACTGGCGAGAAAGCCTTCGGTGCGCACCCTGAAGCAGGTGAAGGAAGGCGACCTGCCCTTCGAGGCTCCACTGCTGCCCGCCTCCGACGCGTACCGGAAGCAGCCCTTCGCCGGTTTGGCCCGGCAGCTCTCGAATACTCCGCTGACGGTGGTTCCCTTTCGCGCCCGGGAAAAGCTGGCGGGACTGCTCTGCGCCGTCCTGCCCCGGCCCGAGGATACCCCGTCGGCAAGCAGTGACCAGGAACGGCTGCTGAGCCTTTTAAGCTCGGAGCTGGGAGTAGCCGCCGAGCGCAGCTACTATTTCCGCGAGCTGGAACGTGTTAGCATGCACTTCCGGGAGGTCTTCGAAAAAGCCCACGACGCCATCTGGCTTCAGGACCGCGGCGGTGATATCGTCTCCGCCAACCAGGCGACCGCCCGGCTCAGCGGTTACGATCTGTCTGAGCTTCTCAACCTGAACGCGGCCCGGCTCTTCGGCTCCGGGGAGGAAAACCGGACTCGGGAGGTGGAGGCGAAGCTCCTCGCCGGGGAACCGGTGCGCCAGCCCTTCGAGCAGAAAATTGTCAGGAAAGACGGATCCCCGGCTTTTCTCATGCAGACCACCAGCCTCCTGGGCGACCCGCAGGCGCCGATTTTCCTCCATCTGGCCAGGGACATCAGCGACGAGCGCCGGCTCCGGGAAAGCCTGCGTCTCTATGCCGGACAGATCGGCCGCGCCCACGAAGACGAGCGGCTGCGGATCGCCCGGGAGCTCCATGACGACACCGTTCAGACACTGGTGTCGATCTGCAGCCGCCTGGACCGGGTGCTGTCCGCCCCTCCCCGCGGGGCGGGGGGGTCCCGTCCCCAGCTGGAAGAGATCCGTGCGGCGATCAGCGACTGCATGGTCAGGATCCGCCGTTTCATCCAGGATCTCCGCCCTCCCACTCTGGACGTCCTGGGACTCTTTCCCACCCTGCGGGAGCTGGCCGAACAGACGACCGAACGGTCCGGCATCAAGGTCGGGCTGGGGGGCGAGCCTCCCCGACCACCCCTCGCATCAGATGAAGAGCTTCTGGTCTACCGCATCGTCCAGGAAGCGGTCCGCAACAGCGTCAGGCACGGCGGGGGTAAGCGGACGGATATTCGGGTGGAAGAAAAGCCGGGCCACCTGACCGTGCTCGTGGCGGACGACGGCCGGGGTTTCAAGGTCGACCCGGAGGAGAAGCTGGTGGAAAGGGGCCAGCTGGGCCTCATGGGGATGAAGGAGCGAGCCTATCTTTTGGGAGCAGACCTGGAAATTCTTTCCGCCCCCGGGAAGGGCACCACGATCCGTCTGGCTGTCCCGCACCGGCCCGCATGAGACGAATCAGTATTCCGGGGGCAGGTCGCTGAGCTCCGCATAGGTGAAAACCGGTCCGTGAATGCAGACATACTTGGCGCCGATGTTGCAGCGCCCGCACTTGCCAATGCCGCACTTCATGCGGTTTTCCAGGGAGAGGATGATTTCATCGTCGGCAAAACCGAGCTCTTGCAGAACCGGGACGGTGAAGCGGATCATGATGGGCGGCCCGCAGACCAGGGCCAGTGCATTTTCGGCCGCCGGCGCCAGCTCTTTGACCACATTGGGAACCAACCCGACCCGGCCCTTCCAGGCGCTCTCCGGCTCCCGGTCCACGGTCAGGGTGAGATCGATCTCCGGGTCGGATTCCCATGACGCCAGCAGCTCCTTGTACAGGAATTCCCCGGGATCCCGGGCGCCGTAAACCACGGTGAGGCGTCCGAAACGCCGGCGGTTGTCCGGATGCAGCATCTGCACAATGGACGAGCGCAGGGTGGTGAAGGCGAAGCCGCCGGATACGATCAGGATATTTCTGCCTTCCATCCGCTCCCAGGGGAAGCCGTTGCCGAAGGGCCCCCGCACGCCCAGGGTCCGTCCCGGCTCGCAGTTGTGCAGCTCGCCGGTAACTGTTCCCGTCTTTTTCACCGTGAAGAGCAGGTAGTCCTCTTCGCAGGGCGCTGAAGCGATCCCGAAGGGGGACTCCCCGGCCCCGAACACGGAAAGCTCGCCGAACTGTCCCGGCAGATAGCGGAAAGCGCTGCGGTCCTCCTCGCGCTCGAAGACCAGCTTGAATGTCTTCAGGTCCCGCAGCTCGTTCTCGATGACGATGTCCTCGATGCGTACGGGGCTGGGCAGGTAGGGATTCCGGGCGGTCATGACCGGCCGCCCCTGGTTTGCAGGGCCCGCAGGGTCACGCGGATATCCAGATGGGCCGGGCAGTTCAGTATGCAGCGCCCGCAGCCCACGCAGAAGATGACGCCGCTGTTCTCCACGGTGTAGGCATACTTATGCATGATCCTCTGCCGCAGCCTCTGCTTGCGGTTTACCCGGGGATTGTGCCCCGAGGCATGGCGGGTGAACAGCGGATACTGGCAACAGTCCCAGCTGCGGATACGCACTCCGGCGCCGCGGCTGTCGACCTCGTCCGAGATATCGAAGCAATGACAGGTCGGACAGAGATAGGCGCAGACGCCGCAGCCCAGGCAGGGACGGGCCAGCTCTTCCCAGACCGGGTCGTCGAAGTCCCGGGCGAGGGTCTCCGTCAGCTTCTCCAGGTCCACCGCTCCCACCAGGGACCGGGCCCGCTCCGCCTGATTGCGGGCGCTCTCCAGGTGGGACTGATCCGCAGCTGTCAGCAGGGCTTCCTGTTCCCCGAGGAAGTCCCGCCCCTTGTCGGTCACGGCCGTCAGCAGGAGCTCCGCGCCGAGATCAACGGCCGCGACATCGGCGCCCTCCGTACCCGCGGGGCTTCCTCCCACGGAGGTGCAGAAGCAGGCCCGCCCCGGCTCACGGCAGGCCAGAGTGATGATCAGGGCGCGCTCCCTGCGCTCGAGGTAGTAGGGATCGCTGAAACGGGACTGCCCGGGCCCGAACACCAGGTCCAGGCACTGCAGGGCGCGGGCGTCGCAGGCGCGGACACCAAAGAGCACGGTCCTTTCCGCCTCACTTTCCGGGGGCGAATCCTCCAGCCTGTCGCCCCGGAAGGTGCACAAGACCTCCCGCTGGGGCAAAAATACCGCTTTGGGCGAGAGCCGGGTGTTGACGCTCTCCAGGTCGAGGACGCTGGAGGGTTTCAGGCGCTCCCAGCGGGGTCCGTCCGCGGAACGCACCGGCCCCAGGCAGACGGCCCTGGCGGACAGGGCCTCGATCAGATCCGGCAGCTTCGCCTTGTCGAGAATCTTCGCCTGCTGTTTTTGCTTGCCCATGGCCTCTTTCCTCTTTCGCCTCAAGGTTCGCTCATGAACTCTTCGCCGTCATCCTCCCGGAAAACATTCAGGGGGGAGACCTCTTCCAGGCTGAACCCCGGCAAGCTGCCGAAGAACTCATCCACGTCCTTGACGATCTTCTGGGTGAAGGTGCGCAGGTCCACCCCCACGGGACAGGCCCGGGCGCAGGCGCCGCAGGAGCTGCATCTTCCCGCCTGGTGGAAGATCCGCACCAGATGAAAGAGCTGGATGTCCGAAAGCTCAGCGCTGGCGCCGATCCAGTGCAGATCCGTCTGCTCGGCGAAGCAGTCCCGGCAGTAGCAGGTGGGACAGGCCTGGCGGCAGGCGTAGCAGCGGATGCACTTGGAGGTTTCCTCCAGAAAAATCCGCCAGCGTTCCTCCACCGGCCTGTCCTCGAAGGCCCTGACCGCGTCATAAACGCCGGCGGCTTCCTTCCGGGAAGGCCCGTCGACCAGGAAATCCACGCTCTCTTCGGGAACCGACGGCCGGCGGCATTCCCGGCAGGCGTCCTCTATGAACTCCTCCCTGTCGAGGCGGACCACTTCTCCCCCGGGGAGCTTCAGCTTCAGCGCTCCCGGCTCCTCCACCGCGTCCGTGACGCGCTCGAGATCCAGCTTCTCTCGCAGCCGCCGGAGATCGACCATGCCCCGGCAGGGAACCCCCACCAGCACGAGCTTATCCCTGGGAACCTGCTTTTCCCGGACCAGGGTATAGACGGAACGCAGCTCGCAGCTTCTGACCTGCAGGCCCAAAACCGGTTTCTCAGGCTGCTGCTTCAGCCGCAGGTCCGGCTCGTAGAAGGATACCAGGTAGGCGGCAAGGTTGGGCGCCGAATAGCCGCCCCAGACCAGCTGCCCGACCGCCTGCTCCAGGTCCTCCTGAGCGCCGCCCCGGGAGGCGGGGATAAAACAGGGCGTTCCGGTCAGAGGCAGAACCCCCCGGCGCAAACCGACGAACATGTCGATTTTACCTTCCCGCAGCAGCTCCACGGCCAGGGTGCGTATCCTCTGTTCGGGCGTTTCCATGGCTTCCATGGTCACCGGCGAAACTCCTTGACCAGCTTCTGCGCCGGTCCCAGCGCGGCTACCTCCGCGCTTATCTTGGTCATCAGGTCGGCGAAGCGCCCCCCCTCTGAGGCGGACACCCAGGCAAACTGCACCCGCTCGGGCTCGATGCCCACATAGGTAAGCAGGCTTTTGAGGAGCGCGAACCTGCGGCGGGCTAACAGGTTGCCGCTGATGTAATGGCAGTCCCCGGGATGGCAGCCGGAAACCAGCACGCCGTCCGCGCCGTCCTGCAGCGCTTTGAGGATATAGAGCGGGTTGATCCTCCCGGAGCAGGGCACGCGGATGATCCTGACATTGGGGGGGTACTGCAATCGGCTCACCCCGGCCAGGTCCGCCCCCGCGTAGGAGCACCAGTTGCAGAGGAAAGCCACAATTTTGGGCTGCCAGTTTGTGTCCGCCGTCATTCCGCCTCCCGGACCGCGCCCAGCATCTTGAGGATCTGCTCGTCTTTGTAGCCCCGCACATTGATGGCCGAGCAGCGGCAGGCTGCGGCGCAGGCGCCGCAGCCCTTGCAGAGTGCCTCGTTTACCACAGCCACCTTCCGCTCCGGGTCGATGCTCACGGCGCCGTAGGCGCAGACCTGCTCGCAGTCCCCGCAGGCCCGGCAGCGGGCCGTATTGACCGCGGCGATCTTGCCCTCCACATCCAAAGTCTCCCGGCTCAGCACAGCCGCAGCCTTGCCGGCCGCGGCCAGGGCCTGGGAGACACTCTCACCCATGGTCTTGGGATAATGGGCCAGCCCGCACACGAACACACCCTCGGTGGCGAATTCCACGGGACGCAGCTTGGCATGCGCCTCCAGGAAGAAGCCCTCGGCGTTCAGCGCCACCTTGAACAGCTGTGAAAGCTCTCCGTTGTCCGGGTTGGGATCGATGCGGCTGCTCAAAACCAGCAGGTCGGCTTTCAGGCTTACCGGGTCGCCAAGCTGGCTGTCGAAAACCGTGACTTCAAGCCCGTCGTCCGTCTCGCAGACCTCGGGCCCGGCATCCTCTTCATAGCGGATGAAGCGGATGCCCAGCTCCCTGGCCCGGGTGTAGTAGCGCTCTGACAGCCCGTAGGTGCGGATATCCCGGTAAAGCAGGGTGATGTCAGCCTCAGGATGCTCCTGTTTGAGCCGGACGGCCTTGGTGACGGCCCCGGCGCAGCAGACCCGGCTGCAGTAGAGATGCTCCGCTTCCCGGGAACCCACGCACTGGATGAAAACAATCCGCTTGGGCGGGCTTGCCTGCTCCGTCTTCGGATCAGGCAAGCCGGAGTTAGTCATGCGCTCCGCCAGCTCCAGGAGTGTCACCACCCGGGGGCTTTTCCCGTAGAGGTATTTCTGGGGCCTGCTCTCCACGGCCCCGGTGGCCAGGATGACAACGCCGTGCTCGACCGTCAACTCCCCGTTTTGCCCGTTTCCCGTCCTCTCCACTCTGGAGGTGAAATTGCCGATAAAGCCGTCCACGGCAAGCAGCCGGGCGTTGGTAATAATCTGCACACCTTCATGGGCCTCCAGCCTCCTGATCAGCTCCGCCACCTGGCCGGCGGCATCGCGGCCGTTCAAGGAGACCTCGATGCGGGCGGCCAGGCCTCCCAGGTGCTGTGATTTTTCCACCAGGCAAACCTCGAAGCCCTGGTCGGCCACGGCAAGGGCGGCGGTCAGCCCGGCCAGCCCGCCGCCCACCACCAGGGCCCGCCGGATTACGCCGATCGGTATGGCGGCGATCGGCTCGGTGAGGGCCGCCTTGGCCACCGCCATGCGTACAAGGTCCCGGGACTTGTCGAGGGCGGCCGTCTTTTCCTGCATATGGACCCAGGAGCACTGGTCCCGGATGTTGGCCATCTCGAAAAGATGGCGGTTCAACCCCGCCTCCCGGATGGTTTCCTGAAAGAGGGGCTCGTGGGTTCTGGGAGTGCAGGAGGCCACCACCACCCGGTTGAGGCCGTGCTCGGCGATCATCTCCTTGATATGGGTTTGGGTGTCCTGGGAACAGGTGTAGAGGTTGTCCTCGGCATAACGGACATAGGGCAGGCCGCGGGCGTATTCCGCCAGAGCGGGGACATCCACCACCCCGCCGATGTTGATGCCGCATTGACAGACGAACACCCCGATCCGGGGCGGCTCGCCGGCGACATTGCGCTCCTCGGGATAGACCTTGGTCTCGACCTCGCTGAAGCGGGAAGGAGCCAGGATTCTGCCGGCCGCGGCGGCCGCCGCGCTGGCCTGGACCACCGTTTCGGGAATATCCTTGGGCTCCTGGGCGGGCCCGCAGACGAAGATGCCGGACCGCGGGGTGGACACCGGGCTGAAGGTTTCGGAGACGATAAAGCCGGAAGCGTTCAGCGGCAGCTTCAGGGTGCGGGCGAGCCCGCGCAAGGCTTCACCGCCCTCGAAGCCCACCGACAGCACCACCATATCGAACTCTTCGCGCTCCAGGCGGCCTGCCTCGTTCTCGAACAGCAGGTTCAGCTGCCGGGAGGACGCCCCCGGGCCGACCTCGGTCACCCGGGCCCGCCGCAGCCGCACGCCGTATTCCTCCTGGGCGCGATGGGCGTACTTGTCGAAGTCCTTGCCCGCAGTGCGCAGGTCCATGTAAAAGATCACCGGTGTGACGCCCGGCTCGTGCTCTTTGGCGATCACCGCTTCCTTGATGGCGTACATGCAGCACACAGCCGAGCAGTGGGCATTGCCGGTGCGGAGGTCCCGGGAACCCACGCACTGAATGAAGGCGACCTTCCCCGGCACTTCTCCGTCGGAGATGCGCCGGACATGTCCCGAGGTTGGACCGGAAGCGCTCAAGAGACGCTCAAACTGGAGGCTGGTGACCACATCCCGGTAGCGCCCGTAGCCCAGCCGGGTCAGGGGAGTCGGGTCATAGGTTTCACAGCCCGCAGCCACCACGATGGCGCCCACGGCAAGCTCCAGGATTTCATCCTGCATATCGTGATCCACGGCTCCGGCCTTGCAGGCGGTGACGCAGCGTCGGCAACCGCAGCAGACGCCGCAGTCCAGGCAGCGTCCGGCTTCGGCCACGGCCTGCTCGGCCGTGAAGCCCGTCTCCACCTCCCGGAAGGAGGCGGTCCGCTCTCCCGCCTGGAGAGCCGGGACCTCAATGCGCTTTTGGCGGGCCACGAAGCTCTCCGGGGGCGCCGCTTCCATTTTTGCCGGCTCCTGCCGCCCGGTTCGCAGGTCCTGCTCGCGCAGGTAGCGGTGTATGGATTCGGCCGCTGCGTGCCCGTGGGCCACGGCGTGCACCACATAGCCCCCGCTGCCCGCGGCGTCCCCGCCGGCAAACACCCCTTTCAGGTTGGTCTCCAGAGTCAGGGGATCGACTTTGATCAGGCCGGAAGCGATCTCCAAACCGGGAAAAGCGGCTTCCAATGGGGCCGTTTCCAGGGCCTGCCCCAGGGCGGGAATGACCACGTCCACCTCGAAGGCCACCGGATCCCCGTCCACGGGCAGGGGACGCCGGCGGCCGTCCTCTGCCGGCGGTCCCAGCCGCATCGGTTGACATACCAGGCGCCTTACGTGACGGTCCCTGCCCTCGATGCGGAGGGGGCTGAGCAGGTAGTGTATCTCCACGCCTTCCGCCTCTGCGGCCTCCAGCTCTTCGGCGCCAACAGGCATTTGCCGGCGAGAGCGCCGGTAGACAATCATGGCCCGCCGCGCTCCCAGGCGCAGGCTGGCCCGCACCGCGTCAATGGCGGTATTGCCCCCGCCGATCACCGCCACCGTCTTTCCGCGCACCGCTTCAGCCGCGCCGCCGCCCGCGAGGTCCCGCAAGAATTCCAGACCGGGCAGCACGCCCGCAAGCTCCTCGCCGGCAACGCGCAAAGCCCGGCTCGCTCCCGCGCCGGTTGCCAGGAACACGGCTGCGTAGCCCTCCACCTCCAACTCCCGGTGTCCCAGTTTTGGGCCCAGGGGCATGTTCGTGCGAATTCTTAAGCCGCTCCGCTTCAAAATCTCCAGCTCGCGGTCCAGCACCTCATCGGGGAGGCGGTATTCCGGTATCCCGTAGCGCAGCACCCCCCCGGCCAGGGGCCGGGCCTCCATCACCACGGGTTCGTAGCCCAGCCGGGCCAGGTCGTAGGCGGCGGTGATTCCCGCCGGGCCCGCGCCGATGATCGCTACCTTCTCCCGGCCCGGCGCCGCCTCCGGATGCGGCTCGATCTTCGGCTCCAGCCCGGCGGACAGCTCGTAGTCGGCGGCGAAACGCTTGAGAGCTCGGATCTGGATCGCCTGGTCCACGCAGGCCCGGTTGCAGGCCTCCTCGCAGAGGCCGCAGACCCGGCCGCAAATGGCCGGAATGGGGATGCGCTCGCGGATGATCTTCAAGGCCTCCGCGAACTCCCCGGCACGGATCAATGCCACGTAGGCATGGGCATTGCAGCCAGCGGGACAGGCGGCGGTACAGGGTGAAACACCCCGTTTCTCGATGGTGAACACATTGGGCGCTGCCTGGGGGAAGGGGCGGTAGATGGCCTTGCGCTTCGCAAGGCCGGAATCGAATTCGCTCTCCCGCTCCACCGGGCAGTCCCGGACACACTCCCCGCAGCCGGTGCACTTGTCCTCGTCCACGTAGCGGGCGTGCTTGCGCACCCGCACCCGGAAATCGCCAGCCCGGCCGTTCACCGCTTCAACTTCCGAGCAGGTCAGAAGCGAGATATTCAGATGGCGGGCGCAGTCCACCAGCTTGGGCGACATGATGCACATGGAGCAGTCATTGGTGGGGAAGGTCTTGTCGATCCGGGCCATGGTACCGCCGATGGTGGGTGAGCTTTCCACCAGGTAGACTTTGAAGCCCGCGGCGGCCAGGTCCAGGGAGGCCTGGATACCACCGATGCCACCGCCGACTACCAGGGCGGAGCCGCTGCCCGGAACAGCGGCGGTCACACGATTTCCTTGAGGCCCGCGGCCAGCAAATCTTTCAGCTCCTCGGCCTGCTTGCCCCACTCACGGCCGGCGGCGGCCAGGCGAGCCACTTCGGCCAGGCCGTAGCGGAGGCGGCGGGCCAGGTCGTCCACGCTGCGGGTCTTGGTGATCAGCGCTTCCGGGGCGTAGCCCTCCTCCACGGCCATCTCCCGCAGAGCGGCCATGATATCCGTAAAGCGCACATCCTGGGGACAGCGGGCATAGCAGGTATAGCACTGGCTGCAATACCAGAGCAGTTCCGAGGACAGGACCTCTTCCCTTAGCCCCAGGAGGGCGGTGCGGATAATCAGGCGGGGATTGAAGCGCTCATCCAGCTCGGCCACCGGACAGGAGGCCGTACAGCTCCCGCAGGAGAAGCAGCGCTTGAAATAGGCGGCGCCCGGGCGGGCGGCGATCTCATACTTGAAGTCCTTGTCCATCTCGGACAGCGGGATTGCTTTCATTTCATTCGCTTTGTCCACCGGCAGCCTCCTGTTCGGCGTGGAGCAGTTGCTCCGTCACCAGGGAACCTAAAATGGCGATATCCTCCAAAGTCAAGAAACGTACGATGTCATCCCTGAAGAGCATGGTGGCCTCGGCGGGAAACTCCTCGTCCTCGCGGTAGAGCACGATTTTCAGGTCCAGCAGGGGAAACACCGGCACTCTGACCGACACATCCCCCAGTTCCTCCGGCTCGCCGCCTAAAGCGGCGGCGGCGGTCAGAATCCGTTCCGGTAATGCGGCATAGCGGCTCAGCAGAGGATTCAGGGCCCGCTGACGGAAAGAAGGATAGTAGAACATGCCCCCGGGCAGTCCCTTGAAGCCGACGTATTCCCCCCGGCCGGGAGCCTCCTGCCGCTGGGCTGCGGGCATGCCGGCGCCGATCAGATAGTGAAGAATCAGGATTTGCTCTTCCTGGGAAGGCTCCGGAGCCGACATCTTCAGGGAGGGCAAAGTGATGCGCAGATCCCTGCTGAAGTAGGTCAGGAGCAGCGCTCCCGGCTCCTCCCGGGCGCCGCTTGCCGCGCAGATCTTTTCCGGCTCGAGCCCGCGTATCCGCTCCGCAGCCTGCTCGTAGGCCACGGCATAGGTATCCTTCCCCATTTAGACCTCCTCCCGGGGCCGGGGCAGCAGCCCCGCGGCCTCGACGATGCCGTGAACCGCCTTCTCCCACTCGATAGCCATGATATGCACGCCCGCCAGACCTTCCATGGCGCGGAAGCTTCGTATCTGTTCGGCACAGAAAACCAGGCCTTCTTCTTTGGGATTCTCGGCGGCCCCGATCCGCTCCAGCAGGCTGTCGGGAACCACCACACCGGCCACACTCTCTTTCATGTATTTGGCCATGCCCAGGGAGCGGATGGGCGTCACCCCGGCCAGAATCTTCACCTGTTGGTGCAGACCCCGCTCCACCACGGTGCGCATCCAGCGGCTGAAGATTTCCATGTCGTAGATGCACTGGGTCTGAATGAAGTCCACTCCGGCATTGATTTTTTTTTCCAGCCGGTTGACCCGCCACTCCAGCGGCTCGGCGAAGGGATTGGCCGCCGCGCCGATATAGAAGCGAGGTGGAATCATTTCCGCCTTTTTACCGGCCCTGATCTCCTCGCCGTTCTGAAACACCCCCCGGTCCCGCATGTCCCTGACCATATTGATGAGCTGGATGGAATCCATGTCGTAGACCTGCTTGGAGGCGGGGTGATTGCCGAAGCACTGATGGTCACCGGTCAGACAGAGCAGGTTGCGGAGGCCATGCAAATAGGCCCCCAAGAGGTCCGCCTGGATGGCCAGACGGTTGCGGTCCCGGCAGGTCATCTGGATAATCGGTTCGAGGCCGTGACTGCGGGCGTAGACCCCGGTTCCGATGGATGATATCCGCACAATGGCCGTCTGATTGTCCGTGATGTTCACCGCGTCCACACACCCCTGGAGGGCCGCGATCTTGGCGTCCAGGATGCCGGCGTCCACGCTCTTGGGGGGACCCAGCTCGGCCGTGACCACGAACTCACCCCGCTCCAGCAGGGCTTCCAGTTTGCTCTCGGTCTTCAAGGTAATCACAGCCGGGCATCCTCCCTGTGGAGGCTTCGGGGCCCGCCGTCATGGGCCTTGGACCAGTCCCGGGGAGGCCGGTTCTCCATCAGCCTGTCCAGGAGGCCCACCCGCTTCAGCTTGTTGTAGATCAGGTTCCAGGCGCAGTCCAGGTTTTCCGGGTCCACCTCGCACTTGCCGTCCTGGGACCCGCCGCAGGGCCCGTTCATCAGTCCCTTGGAGCAGCGCGTCTTGGGACAGATGCCTCCCGTCAGATCCAGCATGCAGTCTCCGCAGCCGATGCAGCGCTCAAGCCAGTACCCTGAGCCCTCATTGGAGCCCATGAACAGGGTGTTCAGCCCCGGCAGCACAATCTTGTCGGGAAAGGTTTCGGCCAGCATTTGCACCCCCGCCCCGCAGGCCAGGGAGAGCACGGCGCCTGAGGCCTCCACCTCTCCGGCGATCTCCTGCAGGAATTCCCGGTCGCACTGCCGCTCCACGCTCATTCCCTTGACCCGGCCGATCTTCACATTTGTCAGCCTGATGGCGCCGCAAAGGAGCTTCACTTCCTTCTCCCCACCGGCCAGGCACACGGTGACGCAGGTGTCGCAGCCCAGCACCAGCAGCTGCTCCACCTCCGGCAGCATAGCCAGGATCTCATGTATCGGTTTCTGTTCCGCAACAATCATGCCTGTCTCACCTCCCCGCCCCTGTTCGGAGCTTCGCGGACTCCACAGTGTTGTAGAGCAGCATGGTGATGGTCATGGGCCCCACCCCGCCGGGAACGGGGGTGATCAGGCTGCAGACTTCGGCTACCTTCTCGAACTGCACGTCCCCGACGATTCGGTAGCCCTTGCTGCTGCCCGGATCCTCCACCCGGTTGACCCCCACATCGATCACCACCGCCCCGGGCTTGACCATGCCGGGGCCGATCATCTCCGGGCGGCCGATGGCGGCGATCAGGATATCCGCCTGCCGGGTCAAAGCCGGCAGGTCCCGGCTGCGGGAATGGCAGACCGTCACCGTGGCGTTGGCCTCTTTTTCCTTTTGCAGCAGCATGTTGGCGATGGGCTTGCCAACGATGTTGCTCCGCCCCACCACCACCACATGAGCCCCAGCAATCTCCACACCCGAATAGGAGAGTAGCTTCTGGATGCCCGCAGGCGTGCAGGGCCGGAAGCCCGGCTCGCCGATCATCAGCCTGCCCACGTTTACCGGGTGAAAGCCGTCCACATCCTTTTCCGGGATAATCTTGTTGAGCACCTTCTTCTCGTCGATATGACCGGGAAGGGGGAGCTGTACCAGGATACCGTGGATTCTATCGTCCGCATTGAGGCGCTCGATCAGCTTGAGGAGCTTTTTTTCAGGGACATCGGCGGGCAGAGAATGCTGCTCCGAGTAGATGCCGATCTCCTTGCAGGCCTTGTTCTTGCTGTTCACATAGACCTTGGAGGCCGGGTCCTCCCCCACCAGCACCACCGCCAGGCCCGGGGTGACTCCCTGCTCCCGGTTTAGGCGCACGATTTCCTCGGCCATCTCCTCGCGTATGCGCTTCGCCACCGCCTTGCCGTCAATGATTTTTGCTTTCATGAAGATCACTTTCTCCTTCCGCTTTTTCTGATAGTTCCCGGATGATCTCGGCCAGCCGGCGTCCTTCTTCAGGGGAGGTGAAGACAATATCCAGGAACCTGTCGGCGATTCCGGCCTCTGTTAAAAGGGCGCGCAGGCGGCGGACCGCTTTTTCTGCGCGAAGATTTCCCTCCAGGTAGCGGCAGTTGTCCCGCCTGCAGGCGATCACCAGCACGGCGGAAAAGCCCTTCTCCAGCGCCTCCATGAGCATGAGCTCGTCCACCCGGCCCGCGCAGGGAAGCTCCAGGGCCCGCACCTCCGGGTGCAGGGTGTAGCCCAGGTCCGCCATCCGTTTGAGAGTTTTGCGTCCGGCTTCGGCGCAGTAGAGCAGCAGTACACGGCCGGCGGCGGGGACGTCGGCCGGTTCGGCCCTTGCAGGCGAGGCCTTCATACCAGTGCTCCTAATCCGGCCTCGAGGGCCTCGCTCCCCAGATTGCGGAGCTGGATGGCCTGGGCCGGGCAGACCGCGGCGCAAATGCCGCAGGCCAGGCAGGCGCCGGGATCGACGGCTGCGCAGCGCTGCTCGCTGTCCAGGCCCACCGCGCCCGCCGGGCAGGCGCGGACGCAGGTCAGGCAGAAAGCGCATTTTTCGCCGTCCACCACCGCCAGCCGCTCCGGGACGGTTATGCCTTTCAGTCCAAGGCGCTGCTGCACCGCCCGGGACAGCGTCCAGGCGTCCCGCTCGACCCCGGCGGGATCCCGGTGTCCCAGGGAGATGCCGCAGGCAAACACCCCCGGCCTGCTGGTGTCCTGGGCCAGGCGCCAGATGGAATCCGGCTGCGCCCAGGCGTCCTGGAAAAGGCGAAGGTTCAACAGAGCGGCGAAGCGCAGGGCTGCAGCGGGAAGGCGGGCCGGACCTGAGACGGCCACCACCTCCGGATGAGAAAAACTGAAGAGCCCGCCGCTCTGGGCGTCCCGGAGCGTGAGGATGAAATCCCCGCTCTCACCGGCGATGGTCAGGGGCTCCCTGTATTTCAGGAAAACAACACCCGCTTCCCGGCAGGCGGAATAGAGGGATTCCGAACCGGGATCAATAACCTGGACATTGCGGCTCAGCACCCAGACCCGAATCCGCCCCGTGCTGCGGGCCTTGAGCGCCGCCGCCAGACCGTCACGGAACACTTCCGGAGATGTCTCTTCTCCGTAGTCGAACACCAGCACGCAGCTGCCGGTCAGCTTTTGCCCGGACTTGAGGAGGGCGTAGAGCCGGGTCAGATTCAACAATCCGATTTTCGGGGGATCCTTCTCCACCCGTTCCGGAGCAAAAACAATGCAGCCGTATTCCCGGCGGAGTCCGTCCGCACCCTTGAGCTCAAAATCCCCGGCCCGGCCCCGGATATGGATTTCCTTCCCCCCAGGGAGGAAGTTGACGCTTTTTTCCTGCTCCACCCGTGAGCGAAGATGCTCCAGCGGCCGTTGTCCACCGAGGTGAAGGCTCAGGCAACCCGGTGAGAGCGGCTCCCCCGGAGAGGACAGCGGCAGCACGTCCACCGGTACCCCGGCCCTGGCCAGGGCCAGGGCGGCGTGCAGACCCGACAGTCCGCTGCCGTACACCAGGGCACTGCCCGGCGGGGTCAAGATTTCCTCCTGCACGCTCTGGGCATACTCCAGAACCCGGCCGGCGGCCATGAGGCGGGCCACCAGGTTCCGCTCCATACCCGGACCTTTTGCGTAGCGCAGGAGCACCTCCTCCATGACATCTACCGTCAGCGTATCCCCCGGTTCGAGAGACAAAGCCCGGTTGATCCGGTGATAGAAATCCTCGGCCGCCAGCACAGGGCAACCGCCGAAAACAATTTTCATCCCTTTCAAAGCGGATAATTTCTTCAGGTGGTTCCCGCACAGCCTCGGCTCCACCAGGACCTTCTTGAATGCGCCGCTGTCCCGCAGGCTTTCCTCCAGCCCCTTCATGTCCAACCCGAGATCGGGCCGGCAGTCGAGACCGCAGAGCACAAGGGCCGGAGACTCCGCCATATCAGCTTCCTTTCTCCAAATAGCTTCTCACCTGCGCGCTCACACGGAGGGCGTCTTCCACGCACTCCTCGATGCCCATGGGTTCGCGGCAGGTTCCGACGGGAAAGATCCCCTCCGCTCCCGGACCGAAAAAGCCCCGGGCATCCACATCCAGATCGAAGAGCTCCGCGGTTGCGGCCGCGTCCTCGGCCGGGCAGACGCCGTGGGAAAGAACGAGCAGATCATAGGCCTTCTCCCTGCAGGCGCCGCCCTCGGGAGGCTCGTAGCGCACCAGCGGGCGTTTTTCCCCATCCGTGCTCACCGCCACCGGCAGGGTGTGAATAAAATTCAGCTCAGGCGCCACCCCGGGCCACAGAGAGGCAAAATGCCTGCCGAAATTCTGGATATCCATGACATAGATGTCCACAGCCGTTTCCGGCAGCTCATGTATTAACCGTCCCGCCAGGCGCAGGGCATAGGCGCAGCAAACCCGGGAGCAGCTGCTCATCCCGTCTGAGAGGTGGCGTGAACCCACGCACTGGATGAAGGCGACGCTCTCCGGCGGATCCTCCTCAGTCTTCCCGGCCAGGGCCGGGAAGCAGCGCTCCTGGAAAAACAACTCCTCCAGCTCGCTGCCCGTGAGGATCCGTGGGCCGCCGGGATAACCCCAGCGGCGGTTGGCCGCCGGGTTGTAGGGCGTGAAACCGGTGGCTACGACGACGCAGTCCGCTTCAACCAGCCGGGATTCCGCCGGAACAATGGCGGAAAGCTGACAGGCTTCCACGCACTTCCCACACTCCGTGCAACCCTCGGTCACAACATAGCTCCAGCCGGCCGCTTTTTCTATCACCCCGGCGGGACAGACCTCCCGGCAGCGCCCGCACTCGCTGCAGCGCCGCCAGTCGATCATCAGCGGCACGCTGCTTGTTAGTTCTAACTCGAAGCGTCCGGCGCCGCTGCGCCGGAAAGCGGCGGGAAAAGCGCCGAACCGGGTCCTGACTCTCCTGCTTTGTCGCAACTCTTCCTGGGCTTCACGCAGCAGGCAAACGCCGCAGTGTAAACAGCTGTCCGCGGCCTTGCAGCCGTAGCGCGCCGCCCGCCCCCCGGGAGCAGGAGACCGGTCAACCAGGAGAACATCGAGATCATAACGGGCAAGGGTGTTGGCCAGGCTCAGCCCGGCGATTCCGGCGCCAATAACAGCGACTGTGGGAGCTGACAATTCTCACCTCTGCAGTCAGGTTCGATCAGCAAAACAGGTCGCTCAACTCGGGGTGTGGTGGGAACGATACTCGCTGTCAAGGATCGCTCCATTTGTTGATAGAATCAGTATTGTAAATTTACAGCATAATGTCAAATTTTATGTATAATCCTACATTTACCGCCGCGCCGGCGGGCGCAGAGCTTGACACCCGGCGCGGGAAGCGTTTAACTCAACCTTTGCCCTTGAGGGCTGACAGCATCAGGAGGGACAATGTTTTTCAAGCTGCTGCTCGTGTTTGCAGCCGGCCTGGCGGCCGGGTTTCTGAATGTGACCGCCGGGGGCGGCTCATTGATCACTATGCCTGTGCTGATCTTTCTGGGCCTGCCTTCGGCGGTGGCCAACGGCACCAACCGCATCGCCATCCTGCTGCAGAACATCACCAGCATCAGCAGCTTCCGGCGCCGGGGCTACTTCGAGCCCCGCTTTGCCCTCAGGCTGGCCTTGCCCGCCGTGGCGGGCTCTTTCATAGGCTCCAGCCTGGCCGTGGATATTCCTGACGCCCTCTTCAACCGCATCCTGGCGGGGGTCATGATCGTGGTACTGCTGCTGATCCTGTTCAAGCCGACGAAGAAAGTCGCGGAGAGAGAGATAACCCTCAGCCGGGGCCGGGAGATCGGTTTGATGGTTGCCTTTTTCTTCGTGGGCCTTTACGGGGGCTTCATCCAGGGCGGGGTGGGCTTTATCATCATCACCACGCTCTCACTGTTCACCGGTGCCAGCCTGGTGCGGATCAACAGCCTCAAAGTCTTCATTGTGGCGGTTTACACCGTCAGCTCGCTGCTCGTGTTCTTCCTCCACGGCAAGATCAATTTGACTGCCGGCCTGGTGCTGGCCGCGGGCAACAGCCTCGGAGGCTGGGCGGGCACCAGTTTCAGCGTTAAAAAGGGAGACCGCTGGATCAAGATCGTCCTCAGTGCGGCCATCCTGGCCATGACGGCCAGGCTCCTGGGGCTCTTCGAGCTGATCGGCAGGCTGCTCAGCTAGTAAACGGGGTTCCGTGGGCAGTCGCCCCCTCCTCTTCCGGAGCTCAGTACTTGAAAGCGACCGCCCGGGGCAGCCCGTCATCCCAATGCAGCGCCAGGTAGTACTCCGCCGGGTAACGGGGCAGAAAATCCGCACCCAGGGAGGCGTCCAGCTGGCTGGCATGCTCTTTCAATGCCTCGAGCTGCGCCACCCGGTAGCTTTGCCTGCGGCCGCCCCCTGCCGCCGGGACAGCCATCAGGTCGGGGTAGCGGCTCTTCTGCCTGGGATCGACGCAGAGCAGCACACTCCCGGGCGGCCTGACGCCCTCCGCGGCCAGCTTCTCGAGGGCTCGCCGCAGGATGGTGCCCACCGCCTCGTGCTCGAAGTGCTCGTAGGCTGCGCTGTGCTGATCGGGCCCCACCACCACCCGCGGCGTGAAGCCCCTGATGATGCCCGCCAGCCGGGCCACCAGCTTTTCCTCCCCGCCCCAGGCCGCGATTACCTGTTCCACCGGCAGGCGGTCATTTTGGGAGTTGTAGGGATGGTTTGGCAGACCCAGGCGGATGTAGACCCGGCAGCCCAGCAGGCTGAGTGCGCGCTGGGCTTCCCGTACCCTCAGGTCGGCCAGCTCTTTACCCCGCAGCCTGCGATCGGGATACTCTTCGTCCACCCGCCGCCGGGGGTAGCAGTCTATGCCTGCCTCGCCGTCGGTAAACAGCACGGTCACCACCGCCATACCGGCGTCCGCCGCGCGGGCCATGAGCACCCCGAAATCCAGGCTTTCGTCGTCCGGGTGGGCGTGGATGAAGAGGATGTCCGCAGCAAAATAGGGCGGTACGGCGCCGGGAGCCACGGTGACAAGCCCGTCCCGCTCCGAATCCTGCTCCGGGGTGGTTGGTTCCGCGTCGGCAGGGGCAGCTGCGGGCGGTGGTGCAGCAGCCGGTTCCGCAGCCGGCGGTTTCGCAGCAGCCGGCGGTTTCGCAGCAGCCGGCGGCGGGGCAGTCGGTGCCGCAAGGGACGACGCCGCAGCGGATGGTGCCGCAGCGGGCGGTGGTGCAGCGGGCGGTGGTGCAGCTGCCGGTGGTGCAGCAGCCGGTGGTGCAGCTGCCGGTTCCGCGGTGGGCGGTCCGGGTACAGCCGGCGGCTGAGCCTTTTCCACCCTCACAGCCGCAGCAACCGCCGCCGCCGCGCTGTCCTGCTCCCGGCCGCTCCCCCTGCCCGGCCCCGTCCGCCACAACCGCTCCCACAGGCGCGCATACCAGGGATCGGACAACCGGCCGGCAGTCCGGCCGCCGCCGTCTGGCTGCGGCGGGGAGCTCCAGTGTTGCCGGGTCCGCAGATCTGTACTGGAGACACCTCCGACCTGTTCCGGGTACGATACGGAAGGCGGAGGCGGCGTGAAGACTTCTTCCGGCGAACGCCGCCGATTAATGTTCAATTTATGAACACACTTGTCCAGCAGGATTCGCACACTCCGGCCGCGCCGCTCTTCCGGCTCAGCCGCCGGCACAAGATTTCCATTACCCACCTCTTCAGACCTGACCAGGGGCGCTTTCTCCGCCGGGAAGTCCGCAGGTCCGTGCAGGTCCCGGGTCGCAGCCGCCTGTCCTGCCAGCAGAGCGGTCACAAGCAGCAGCACTAAAAGCGGCGGTTGGAGCAGAAACAGCCCCCTGAGGTCCGACAGGCGCAGCCTCTCCCCCGAGAACCGTCTCTCCGCTTTCAGGCGGATAAACAGCCGGCTGAGCAAAACATCCGCCGCCCCAAGCAGCAGGAAAACCAGCCAGAAGCAAAGCATCCCCCGCCGGGACGGATATGGTGCCGTCGGCGCACCTGCCGCGGACAGAGCCGCGGCTGCTGCTGCCGGCAAAACGGTGAGGCAGGAAAGAGCAGAAATGTGCTTCTTCACCCGAAGGTCCCCCGGCCTCATTATCGGCAAGCAGGCGCATTAAGCCTCCAGGTAAGCGCACCCTTCGCAGGCGCAGCAACAGGGAAACAGCGTCTGGAAACAGTGAAAACGTTGGTGCTATAATCGGCGCAGGAGGGCACATGAGCATTTATAAATCCTACGATATCCGCGGCATCTATGGACAGGAATGGGACAGCGGGGACGCCCGCAGGATCGGCTCCCATCTCCCCGGCCTGCTGGAGGCGAAGAACATCCTGGTCGGGCGGGATGCCCGGGCCAGCTCGGGGGAAATTTTCAGCGCTCTCAGCGAGGGAATCCGCTCATCAGGCTGTGATGTCACGGCCGTCGGGCTTTGCGACACCCCGGCAATCTATTTCGCCACCGCCTATTACGACTTTGATGCCAGTGTGATGATCACCGCCTCCCACAATCCGGCGGAGTACAATGGCCTGAAAATTTCCCGCCGCCGGGCCCAGCCCGTGGGCTACGACAGCGGCCTGGCCGAGCTGGAACGCCGGGTACGGGAACCGGCCGCCTCCGCCTCCAGCCCGGGAAAAGAAGGCACACTGGACATCCGCAGCGACTATCTGGCGCATCTGCGGCCCTTTGGTGCCGGCATCTCCGGGATCAAGGCGGTGATCGACTGCTCAGACGGCATGGCTGCGGTTTTCATCCACGACCTGATCCGCGGCCTCGACGCCGAGATCGTCACCATGTACGACACTCCCGACGGCACCTTCCCCCATCATCCCCCGAACCCGTTGGACGAGAAGAACCTGCGGGATCTCAAAGAGCGGACCCTCAAAGAGCAGGCCGACATCGGGCTCTGTTTTGACGGGGACGCGGACCGGGTGATGTTCGTGGACGAGGATGGCCGCTTTGTATCCCCAGACCTGATCATCGCCCTGCTGGGTCTCTACTTCTTCTCCTCCCCCCGCCGGGAACAGGGAGTGGGCAGCGGCAAGGTGAGCTACGATGTGCGCTCCTCGCGCAGCGTGGTGGATTTTATCCGCGGCCTGGGCGGCACGCCGATCATCTGCAAGGTGGGCCATTCCCACGCCAAGAAGCTCCTCCGGGAGGAGGACGCCCTGTTCGGCGGCGAGTTGGCGGGGCACTACTACTTCCGGGACAACTATTTCTGCGACTCCGCCCACATGGCCGCCCTGATAGTGCTCTCCATCCTCTCCAGAGAGAAGGTACCCCTGTCCGTACTGGTGAGCCGTATCGCCAGGTATCATTTTTCCGGGGAAATCAACTTCCACGTCGGCGACAAGGACAAAATCATCGCCGCTGTTCTAAGAGAGTACCGGGCCCGCCCCGGAGCCGAGCTCACCGATATCGACGGCATCCGCCTGGATTATCCGGACTGGTGGTTCAACCTGCGCAAGAGCAACACCGAGCCCTACCTGCGGCTCGTGCTGGAGGCGGAAACAGAAGAGGCGCTGGCCTCACATACCGCTGAGCTGATCGCCCGCATCAAGACGGTCGATCCCGGCGCGACCAGGGAGTGATCCCCTCACAGATCAGCGCGGGTCTTTATTTTTAAAATAAATTTTATCAGTGTCTGAAAATGCCAGCTGGAATTGCGTCCTGCAAAGCCGGCGGCAGGACCCAGCCGGTTATGCGAAAGCGCCGGACGCTGCCGTCACATACTGATATATGGATGAGTAAAGGAGGGATGGAATGTCAAACCGCGGCAGCTGCAGCCGGAGGGCTTTCAGGCCTCGCTTTCCTCCTGAGGATCTGCACCCTGCTCGTCCGGAGATTCCGGCATGCCCTCGCCGGGCTCAAGAGCGGGCTCGGCATCAGCGTCTTGCTGCTTCTTGGAAAAGCGCTTTTCCCGCTTCTCCGCCTGTTTTTTCAAGCGGTTGAGTTCTTTTCTTCTTTTATCGCTTTTGTACGATCTCCTTGCCAATTGTGCTTCCTCGTGCTTCCCCGACCGGGATCAGTAGGATCGCCGGCGAGGCTTGTCATAGGCTTCGTTGACCTTCAGAAGGCGCCCCCCCAGCTCTTGATTGTTCAATCCCGCGATGGCCTGGGCGGCCTCTTCTTCCGAAGACATCTCGACAAAGGCAAAGCCCTTGGCACGACCGGTATAGCGGTCGGTAATGATGCTCACGGATGCCACCTCGCCATACTCGGCAAATGCCGCTCTCAGCTCGTCCTCGGTGGTGTCATAGTTCATGTTGCCCACATAGATCTTCTTCGCCATAAACTCTCTTCCTTCTCCTGTCCGGTTTCCGCCGGATAGCTAAAACTTTGTGTTTATCAACGATAAACCTGTTCCGTCCTTTTACAGCAGTCCATGTAAGGGAGGGTTAGTGTTTTAAAAGAGGGGATGAAGGCCGTCAGCTTTATGTCCTGCGAAGCCGGCATCCAAAACCCGTTTTCAATAAACCGCGCACCTCTCTTCGCTCGCAGTACAGCATACCTGATGATCAAGAACGTTACCCGCCGGAAAAGCCCCATACGGTATCGCCTTCCCGGCACAATTAAAAATCCTAATCCATTACGAACCAAAGGTCAATGAAACAACAAAAAAAAACGCCTCGCGCGGACTGTGTTCTTCAGGATAAAAAAATCCCCGCCGAGACCCCCGGCGGGGACAATCATCGTATCCGCTCCGCTTATTTGGGCGGAATGACCAGCTTCCAGCCCGGATAGATGAGATCTGGGTGCTGTATCAGCTTGCGGTTGCGGCGCCAGATCTTGGGCCAGAGATAGGGATCGCCATAGATAAAATCATACTCCGAAATCCGCCACAGGCAGTCCCGCCGCTCCGGTATAAGACGAACCACATAGATCGGGTACTCCGGGTTGACCGCCTGGGTTTTGTAGGCTTCGGTGAGCTTTTTGGCTTCCTGAAAATATTCCTCCGCCAGCTGGTAGTTGCCCTGCTGCCATTCTTCCACACCCTGCTGCCAGAGCTTCTTGGCCTGAGCCAGCAGGTTCTCCTCGGAAACTTCACCGAGCACGGCGGTTATTCCGGAGTGCAAAAGCAGGAAAGATTGACCGTCCGGTGATTCCCCTTCATCCGGCAGGTACTCCTCCCCGGACCAGGGCTCGGGCTCGATCAGCGTGCCCTCCTCGGTGACCACCGTCAGATCGGAGGCTTCCTGAATGTCCTTCATCACCTCCATCATCAAGCTCCTGGCCTGCTCCTTTTCCTGCGCCGCCCTGCTCCGGGCCAGCTCCAGCAGCGCCAGGGCTCGTTCCCGGGCGCTGCCCAACAGCTCTTCACTGGCGTAAAGGTCGTACTTCTGGTAAGCCTCGACCCCTTCCAGATATATCCGGTTGACCTCCTGGAACTCCTCGGGGGTGCGTATATGGGCCTGCAGCTCCTCCGCATCCTGCAGATACTGGTTGATATCACGTTTGAGGATGCTCACCCAAAGCTGCCGCTCGCTGAGCCGGTCGTTCAAACCGGACATGGCGGACAGGGCGGCATAAGCCGCTTCCCGGGCCGCGGCTACATCCCCGGCAGCGTAGAACGCTTCGGCGGCGGCAACACCGGAGGTGGCCTCCTCATACTCGGCGGGGAGGAAGCGATGGGCATCAATGGAGCGCAGCTGTTTGACCATCCGGTCCATACGCTCCCGAAGAGCGGCGGCGGCCTTCTCCACGGAGAGTTGGTAGGCGCGATCGGCCTTTTCCGTCGCCGTTCCCAGTTCCTCCCGGGCCCGCCCGGGATCGCTGTCCTTGAGCGCCAGCGCGGTGTTTAGGGATTCCTCGGCTTCCCTGAGGAGTGCGGGCTCATAATATTCCGCGTCCGCCTCCTTGGCGCGGGCGATGGCTGCGCGGGCCTCGTTTATCTCCGCTTCCGTTACCGCTGCAGACTCCGGCGGCTTTTCAACCGGAGGTTGAGCGGGTTGTTCCGTCGGCTGTTCGGGAACCGGCTCCTCCGGCACTTCCGGTGCCGTCTTGCAGGCAAAAAACAGCGACGCTGCCACGATAATGAGAATCAGTCTGAGGTACTTACTCGCCATCTTATTCCTCCTCACAGGAAGGCATTGAGAAATACTACTAAAAAGTGTAGCATCAGCGATTTTCGCCGTCAAGCTTTTCGCGCGTGTATGCGCAGACACGTGCGCTATGGCGCTAGTTGGAAAAAAGCCCGATCTCTGGTAGTTTGAAGGCATGCAAGGCACGCAAGGCGCGCAAGGCGCGCAGCACATGGCGGTCTCCGCTTTACGCGAACTTTCCGCAGAACTCGACTTCTTCACCAGCTCTGCGGCGGTGAGCCGGGAATTGCTGGAACTGGACCTCTACCCACCCCTGCCGGTTTCTCCATCCTGTCTGATCTGGGGATTCCATATCCTCAAGGAGGCGGAAGAAGCAGGCAAAGACAAGCTGGCCTGCCGCCTGCTGCCCGACCCCACTCCGCCGGCAATGCTGCGCCTGGCTTTGCGCCTGGAGAGCAGAGCGGGACGCTATTCCTGGCTCGAGCAGGAAGCTTGCCTGGATTTCCTCGCCCGCCGCGCCCCGGCCGCCTCCCCCGCGGAGCTCGCCCGGCTTCTGAGCGGGAAAACCGATCCCCGCCTGCCCGAGCGGATCGGCAGTTTCTCCCGGCTGGAGCCCTCCCTTAAAAAGCTGGTTGCCGAGGGCCTGCTGGACCTGAAAAGCGCTTCAAGGCTGAGGTTGCTTCCGGACAGCGTATACCGCCGCCTGGCGGAAACGGCCGGCGGCCTCACCTTCAGCCAGCGGCGCCTGCTCCTAAGCCGGCTCGAGGAAATCGGCCGGCGGGAGAAACTGAAAGAACCGGAGCTGCTCCAGTTGCTCGCGGAAGCTCTGAACACGGAAGACCCGCCGGAAACGCTGCGCCGGCGGCGCTACCCCGTGCTGACAGGCCTCGAGGAGCGCTTCCATTCTTTGGAGCATACCGTTCTGGAGAAAAGCGGCATCCGCCTGGAGGCGCCGCCCTGCTTCGAGGGAGAAGAATTCACGGTGAGCTTCTCCTTCCGCAGCCGCGCCGGGCTGGCGCGTAAAATCAACCGGCTGCGGGCATTAGAGGATCAAAGCGATGAGCTCTTTACACTACTACGCTGATCTCATCCACAAGATCTACGTGGAGGCGGAGCTGACGGAAAGCCCCCGCTTCCGATCCCTGCGTCCCAGACTGGCGGACTTCCCCCTGCAGGTCGTCGACAGCCGGGAGGAAATCCCCTCCGGCGACCTGAACCAGCACACCCTCTATCTCTGCCGCCCCAGGGGCAAAACGGTGGGCCGCTGCCCGGGCTCCAAAGGGCATATCTGCTGCAACTACCTGACAGTGGATCTCTACCTGGGCTGCCCCCTGGGCTGCGCCTACTGCATCATGAAAAGCTATCTCAATTTCGCGCCCCTGACGGTCTACCTGGATACCCGACCCACCATCAAGGCCATAGCCGCCATCGCCGAA
>Ga0272441_10004227_pt1 | contig 26373 bp, 20 predicted proteins | sample SSMProp6N_FD_193582 | JGI IMG/M metagenome (GOLD analysis project Ga0272441, IMG submission 193582) | Marine sediment archaeal communities from Little Sippewissett salt marsh, Falmouth, MA, United States - SSM-Prop-6N | ecosystem: Environmental > Aquatic > Marine > Wetlands > Sediment ... | reverse complement strand
TGAACTGGGGGTGCTCGTTGTCCCGGGCGTCTGGGTCCCCTTCAGGTGACCCGAAGACGGCCCGGCCGGCGGGGATCAGCACCATATCCTGACCGTCGACCGGGTTGAGGTAGAAGCTGTCTGACATTGCTGCCTCCCACTCGCTGTCGTGTGCGTGATATGGATTGGGGTGCCGCGCAAGCGTCGATCGCGATTCACGACCACCGGGGGCTCCATCCCATAGGCGCCAAGATAAGCCGTCTGGAGAGCACGACTGGGTGTCCGAGGCCGCGTAGCGGCCGAGGCACGCGGCTCATCCGGCCCAAGCCGTCCTTGCCCCCCGCGTTACCTATGCGCAAGTAGTCGGTCTACGCGTCGTTGTCAAGGTCACCCAAGAGCCGCAGCGCCGCCATCTTGGCGGAGGAGCGAGGAGCCGTGACAGAAACCACGGCAGGCCTCTGGGCGTACCGATGCGGTGCTTGTGCGACGGCCGCAGCCGCCGCAAAGCAGATGAGGCCCAGGTGGCTGTCAGTCGCCCTATTCCCTGAAGCAATAGTCAATATAACTGACAACGACAAATGTAATGTTATCTGATATGATGGGGCCATGAACAGCCCACAATATCCTCATCTTTTCGGCCCGGTCCCCTCGCGCCGCCTGGGACGGTCCCTTGGCGTTGACCTTGTGCCATTCAAGACGTGTTCGCTGGACTGCGTGTACTGTCAACTTGGTCCGACCACGTGCCACACCCTCGAGCGTCGCCCTTACGTGTCTGCAGACACCATCATCGACGAGTTGGACATGTGGCTCGCGCAGGACGGCAAGGCGGATATCATCACCTTCGCCGGCTCCGGAGAGCCGACTCTCAACTCCGACCTTGGCAGGATGATCGAGCATGTCAAGACGAAGACCGATATCCCGGTTGCCGTACTGACCAACGGGACCTTGCTGGGCGACCCGGGCGTGCGCCGCGATTGCCTGAAGGCCAACGTCGTGATCCCCAGCGTAGATGCAGGGCTTCCCTCGACCTTTGGGAAGGTCAACCGGCCTGCGGAGGGCCTTTTGCTCGAATCGATGATCGACGGTCTGGTCGCCTTTCGCGATGAGTTCGCGGGCGAGATCTGGGCCGAGGTCATGCTCGTGAAGGGTATTAACGACGGCGACGACGACCTTGAAGCCATTCGATCGTGCCTCGATCGGTTTGGTCCCGATCTGGTGCAGATCAACACCGTGGTGCGGCCCTCCGGCGCGATGCCCGTTCAGCCGGTGGATGCCGGGATGCTTCAGCATGCCCGAGACGTGCTGGGTCACGGCGCGGTCATCATCGCGCCGATCGACGACGAGTTCGCCGACCTGGAATCAGGGCCGGCAACCGAAGAGCGTGTCTTGGCGCTGCTTTCGCGCAGGCCCTGTACCCTCGCCGATGTCGCCGCGGGCCTGGGTATCCACCGCAATGAGGCCGTCAAGTACCTCACCAAACTCGCCGGCGAGGGACGCGTCACAGTCTCGGGCGAGGCCGACCAGCGACACTACCGGGCGGCCCGCTAGCGCCCTGTACACGACTTGCCCACGTCGCGGGCTTGGCCCGCACCCGTCGGGGGAGCGGGCCGACTGCGCAGGGACGCGACGCGAAGCACTCGTGATGGGGCCCTGAGAGGGTCCTAAGCGTCGGGTCCCGCCAGGCCTACTGCGAATGTGACTGTCTGGCCGGAGTTGGCGCTCCAGGCTACGTCCAACTCGACCTTCAGGTTGTAGGAGTGAGTAGCCTTCGGGCCGGCGTAGGTGGGCGGGGCGTTCAGTGGCACATGCAGTTGGGCCTCGATGGCGTGCTGTTGGCCCGCCCCCAGCTTTATCGGTCCGGGCAGCCTTTGCTCAGCCCGGACCGTGCGGTTCTGCTCATACTCGTCCTGCTGACCCACCTGATGGCCTTCATCATCGAGGCGAGGTACGGAGAACCGGACCTCCTCCTCGCCCCACAGGCTCACCAGGGCTGACTTGGCCTCGAAGTCGCCGTTCGCGGTCACGGTCGCCCTAACATTGACGGTTTCCCCGGGCATGTACAGCGGCTTGTCCAACTCGATGGTGACCGTGGCGGCGCCACCTGTGATGCGGTCCCAGAATCGCATGTCCGGCCTCCTGTAGTCGGCGGGTTCGGCCTGAGGTCAAGCCGCCGCGTGCAGCGTCGTCTCGCGGCGCGAAACCCTGCATGTTGCTCACAATAGTCTAGGCGAGTGGTGGGGCTACTCCCCACGAGAATCCACGAGATCGCGCCGATGTGCGGACAGCGCCGAGCGTGTGTGTGCTACTCCTCCTTGTCGGCCTGAAGCGTACGCAGATCCACTTGTGGCGCTCGTTGGTAGACGGCTTTTCGCGCCATGAGGGCGTCGAAGCCAAATAAATAGCCTTTGGAGTCGCCCGGCTTGCCGACACATTCGAAGCGGAGGGTGTGCTCGCCCGCCGCAAGTGTCCTCAAGCCCCAGCGGCGCGAAGTGGGCTTAACACTGGCGCTGTACATCGGCATGACGTCGATCTGCTCACCATCCAGCAGCACACGGTAGGTACCGTAGTCCCACGAATAGATGACGCTCCCGTACAGGTCCGCCGTGAGCGCCTCATCGAGCGTGAACTTGACCTCGATCCAGGCCTGGTCATCGGCGGGACGGTACCACAATTGGTTGCCGCCGCTGGCGCCGCCGATAGCCTGGATGCTGAGGTCGGCGCCGGAATGGGTGGCCGTCTCAACGAAGTCCTCCCCCTCGATCAGCACGCTCTGCTTGAAGGGCAATCTGTCCTGTCCGGCGGGCAGGTCTGCCCATGGCTTGTGGGGCTCAAGCTGGTACCAGAAGGCCACCGAGGACATCAGGTCATCTCGCTCGATGAACCCGCTCGTCGTGCCGTCGGGGAAGCTTTGGGAGCCCTTGTGCTCGATCTCCACCCGCAGCGACTTGGTGAAAGGCACCGGGTCGGCGATGTGGAAGCGGTATGCGGTGCCACGGTCTCCCGTGCCGTAACCCTCCCACAGAGGGGTGCCGTAGTAGGGGCCATCCTGCTGTCGGAAGCCCCAGGCGTCGCAGAAATAGTCCTCGGTGCCTGTGCCTCGAAGACTGGGCTCCTGCTCGCCATCGATGAAGAAGAAGTCGTCCCCCTCGCCGTACCAGCCCGGGGAGACGTGGTAGACGCTCTGGACGGTACCCACATAGTGCCCGCGGCCCTCGATATCCGCCAGTAGGTAGTTGCGGCCCATCACGCACGGGTGTTCCTGGCGGTACATGGCATGGAAGTAGGCGGTGTCCTGCGGCAGCGACTCGTGCTTTTGCCAGTCGATGTACGAGTAGAAGGCATCGCAGCGCCGGTCGCTCTCATTGGTGACGGTGATGCGGGCAGACTTCAGGAAGGGCATCGGCCAGTAGCAGTTCCGTGCCCGCCCGGCGGAGGTGACCCGTATCGGGATCGACATGAAAGGTTGGTCCACGCCGTGCCCGATCCCGAAGAAGTCTCCCACCGGGCACTCAACACTGGGATGCTCCTCACCATCCCAGTACATCCTCAGGGTAAGCAGACGCGAGTAGAACGGGGTCCTGTGGGCGATGGTGAACCAGATGTGGGTGATGATGCCGGGGCCCTGCAGATCGGCCAGGGTCAGAGTCTCCCCCGGAGGGATCGCGCGCGCATCCCCATTGCCTTCGCGCCAGTCGGCGGCCGACGACGACGCCCGCATCGCCTGGAAGTCCTTGAGCTTCTCCAGACCCATCAGCGGATGGCCTGGTGATGCAAGCTGCGCGTGGCAAGTCAGTGACAGTGCCAGCAACGCCAACGCGAGCAGACCGGTACTCTTCATGGGCTCATCACTCCCGGCACAGAATCATCCCTATGCGCCGCGGCTGAAGAGCACACTTCGTCGTGCGGACGCCCCGAACCTGCCACCCAAAACGACTCCCGGGCCGAAGGTATTGTCTATGAGTCGAGGAAGTAGGCTCCGTCGGCTAATGGCGTGACATGCTGGCCCGGAGGATGACGATGATGCGTTTGGCGGCCCTAGTTGTTCTGCTGGCGACTGTCGTAGCGACCCCGTGTCTGGGGCTCGATTCGCCCTGGATCTCCGATGTCTTCTTCTATTGGTATAGCTGGGACTACGAGCAGGAGCAGGGGGGATGGATCGGTGGGGTCTACAATACTCCCCTGAGTGGTTACTACGATTCCAGTTCATACAAGGACAACCTGGCGAGCCTGCACCAGGCCTCCGAATGGGGGCTAACCCACCATTTCATGGATTACTGGGGACCCGGGTGGCAGGCCAGCGAGGGTGGGCCGCGTGAGGCCCTCCTGATGAATGCCAGCGAGGAGCTCCGCGACCGTGGGTATGACATATGGATGTCGGTCTACCAGGATGGCACCGATTTCGACATGGCCGAGTTCTCGAAGAACCTGGACCCGGGCCGTGATGCTGAGTTCTACCTCAGTCGGTATGCTAAGTCCCCTTTGTACCCCAAGGTCGACGGCAAGCCCTTCGCGCTGATCTACGGGCGCAACGGCAGGCCCCAGAACACGGCCACCGAGGAGGGCTTCCAGACGTGGCTTAAGGACAAGTATGGCGACATCGAGGCCCTCAATCAGCGATGGCGGCAACAATATGACGGCTTCGATGATGTGAAGCTTGACCTGTCGGCGAAGGGCCATCACCGGGCGGAGAGCATCAAGTATCAGTACAAGGTGTGGGGCGACGAGATCGCCGCCACGAACGCGAAGGCCCGGGATCAGTTCAGCCTGCCGGGATGCATCTTCTCCTGGGACGTGGCCTATGGCCCCTTCGCGGGCTGGGGATACGCCGACCAGACGCGGGTCTTCACCGGCCCTCACTCCTATGGCGGCATCTTCGGCGTGCCGCACCAGTCCGATGTGGAGCGGTTCATTCAGGCGGCCGTCGCCAAGCGCTATGACACCGTGTTCCTGGACAGCTTCAAGAACTTCTACCACGACTGGGAGATCCGCATACCCGGCATCTGCTATCCGCCGGACTTCTGCGCCTTCGATAGGTTCTGGGTCCAGTCCCTGTCTCACTACTCCGAGGGCCTTCTGCACCTTTCATGGAACGAATGGTGGGAGGGCTCCAACCTAGAGCCGTGCTTCGAATACGGCAAGACGTACTGCGAGAAGAACCTGCTGTATGCCACCATTATGAAGCAGTGCTTCGACAGCATCCGCCAGTGGAACGAGGGGGCGCAGGTGGCGGTGCTGCTCAATGACTGGCACTGGCTGGCCGGTGGACGGCACCCCGATGACATCTACACCTGCATCCAGGCCCTGCGGCGCAGTGGCGTGAAGTTCGATCTGGTGCCCGATGACTTTGTCACCGGCGACGAGCTATCGAAGTTCGACGTCGTCCTGGCGCCCTCGGGTGGCGTGGGCTTCGGCTACAACGCCAAGGATGAGCCCATCGAGGGTGTCTTGATGGATTGGCTGGATGGCGGCGACGGGCGCGCACTGCTGATCGATGACTATGAGGGCTTGCCCCAGCGCCTGGGGATCCAGCTACCACCGATGGCCGGCGAGGCCGCCCCGACACCTCGCGGAAAGGACATGAACGTCTACATCGACTTCGGCGCTGAGGGCGATGATGAGTTCCTCATTGATGGCGCCAGCCATCGCGAGGACTGGAGTGCTTTGTCGCCCGACAAGTACGGCGCTACCGACCGCAAGTACACCGTGCGGTGGACCCCTGCGGTAGGTCTGTCGACCGTCCTTATGGTGCCTTTGAGCCCCGGCCGCGACCACGTTCTCCGCGTCAACGGAAACGCTATCTGGCCCAGCCAGGTGACGGTGCTTATCGATGGCGAGGCCGCCGTGGGTTTCGATGTCAAGGCGGGCACTCGGACCTATGAGGTCCGTATCCCGGCCGATGTGGTGGGCGATCTGGCCTTCGGCGAGCTGCAGCTCAAGTATGACAGGGCGAACATCCCCAAAGAGAAGGCGCCGGAGCAGTACGAGAGCGAGGGCAGGGCCTGCAACCTGGCAATTGACTGGATTCAGTTAGCAACCGCCGACCAGGCGTTCTCGATGAAGCAGAACTACGAGATGCCCCAAAGTCGCGTGCGGTTCTCGCCTGACGCTCCCGAGGCGGTGAAGGACAAGGTGTTCACGATCCCTTACGCACGCCATCGCCAGACAAGCGGCGTGGGCACAGTGTTGAGCACGTACCTGCCCGGTGGGGCGGCCCGAGACATGGCCCTGCAGGTAGGCGACGCAAGAGTGCTGTATGTCAACGGGCTGTTTAGCGGCATCGAGGAAGCCGCATACCTGGACAGCCTTGTGTGCGAGTGGGCCGGGGCTGAGCGCCCGGCGCTGTATAACCATGTGGCGCGCAACAGCGTCACGCTCACCTCCCTGCAGGCGGGCGATACGGAGATAGTCCTGGCCTACAACTACGACGCTCCGCAGGAGCGCGAGTTCTTTGTGGGCCCGAAGCAGATGGCCGGCGGCCCGCCCGTCGTCGAGTTGCAGATGCTCTCGCGGGACGGCGAGATGTTCCCGAGCAAGCCACGCCGAGCCGTCTATCTTGGCGGGCTCTTGCTGCCCTCCACCAAATGCAAGTACTACAGCGTCTACCAGGTGACGCGGGGCCGGGTTCACCTCGATACGCCTGCTCTGGAGATCTCGCCCGGACAGCAGCTCAAGGTACCGGTCACCCTCGAGGGCTTCCGCGCGGGTGGCCCCAGGAGGACCTACGAGGGTCGCGTAACAATGGTCTCGCACATCCCCAGCTTGACCTCGGACAGCGCCCCGTTCACTGTCGAGGCCGGGCGGAAAACAAGCGTGCCCCTCACCATCAGCGCCAGGGATGACATCGACTGGGGCCAGAAAACCGTCATCTTCGACATCGAGATTGCGGGCCGGCATTCCTACTACTGGCGGCCCGTCTTGGTAAAGCGTCTGCCCGACCTGCAGGTGACCTCAAAGGTCATTGATGCGGGCATGCGACAGGCGACGATTACTTCTGTGCCCTTCCCCTGGGCACAGGATGCGACGGCTGACGATGTGCAGTTGACCCTCCGCGGCACGCAGGTGGAGATCGGCGACATTGCGCCGGGCGAGCGAGCTCAGGTAGTGGCCCTCGACTGTCCACAGGCCCAGGATGAACCCGCCTTCGAGCAGATGGCGGCGGCCCTGGAGTATACGGTGGGCGGTGTCAAGCATGAGAAGCCCGTGACCGTGGGCTTCGCCACCTATCCGGAGGTGTATGCCCGTGCGCCGGGGGCGGTGGCTCCGCTGATCGTCGTCAACCACCATGACGAGTACCTCGAGAACGTCCTCGTCTCCTATCCGCTGGATGCGGACCTGCTGGGGGGCAAGCCGGCCTACGTGCGCGAGCAAGCGGGGAATGTGGTGCCCTCCCAGGTTGTGGGAGGCGAACGCCTGTACTGGATCGCCATGCTGCCGCCCAAGAGCTCCACGCTCTACTACCTGTGTGCCGGACAGGCCAATCAGCCCGCAACTGACTTGGTGGTGACGGAAGATGAAGGGGGCGTGCAGGTCGGTAACTCACGCTTCTCTCTGGGTTGGAGCGGCGGAAGCGGCGGCACGCTCACCCGGCTGGTCTCTCGTGCCACGGGGAAGGACTACGCCGCGGGGTCCTTTGGCGTGGGCTATGGCACGTGGGGGAAATACGACGTGGACAGCCCGGTGACCAACACCCCCGACTTCCTTAGCCAGGAGGACAAGGTCTGGCAGCGGAACTCGAAGCAGAAAGCTGAGGTCAAGGTGGGGCTGCGGGGGCCGGTGGTGGCTTCGGTGGATGTTGAGGTGGCCCTGCCGGACGGCGTCAAGTCCTCACAGCGTTACATGATCGCCGCCTACCAGCCTGACTTTACCGTGGGGTCGGAGGTGTCGGCGCCCCAGTCGGACGAGTTGGTGGCCCTGGACGTTCGGCTCAAGCGCCAAGCCCTGACCAAGATATTCCCGAACTTCACCGGCATTGCCGAGGGCTTCACCAAGGACAGCCCTTCCGCGGGCTGGCGCGAAGCCCCCTACATCCCGGCCTATGCGACCATGATGACGCCGAACCAGTACGCGGAGAGCATCTCGGTGCTGCCGTGGAGCCCTCGCCAGATGAAGGGCATCAGCAAGTTCCGGCAGGGATTCTGGCCTGAGGACCGGTCCCAGTCGGGGTCGGTTGACTACGCGCAGATCGAGTTGGTCGCTCAAGACACTTCGAGCGCTGGCGCCGGAGCAAGGATCGTCCTGCACTCCGGCCACCAGAAGGTCGCCAGGATCTACCGCGAGACCCATGTCGACGAGCCGCCGACGGTCATCACTCCCGCTGTCTTCCGTTGGGAGGGGCGTGTGGGCAGGGCCGATGCCGAAGCTCCCGCCGGCTGGTGGAGCCCGTACTGGCATTACGCCATCCCGGTGACGGCCGGGCCCATTCAGTCGGCCGAGGCGAATCCGCAGGTGACTTTCAGGCCGCAGTTCGAGACGCTGCTGGCCGGTTGTGGGGCGTTGGACCCGGCGTCGATCCGGGCTGTGGCACATACCCCGGTGGGCGTCACTGAGCTGCCCGTTCTGCACGACACCGAGAGGGACGAAGTCACGGTTACTCTCACCGATTCGGCCTGGCCCGCGCCAGCGCCTCAGACACGTGAGCTACGGCTTTACGTGGACACCCTCAGTATGGGCAAGAAGTGCTCGGGTCCACGGCCCGCGACGCCCCTGGCCAATCGAGTGCTCAACGGCTCCTTCGAGAAGCAAGGCCGCTACTGGAGCCTTGGCGGCGGGCGCCTGCACGTCAACGCTGCCCGGACGGGCAGCACCGGCCTTCAGCTTCAATGGCGCGCGAATCAGGGCCCCGTCGTGGCCTCCAACAGCACCATGCGCCTTGAGCCTAACAGCAAGTACCGCGTAACCTTCTGGGCCAAGTCCACCGACCCTCGCGCGGCGGTCCGCACCAATCTGTACATCAATGGTGAGATGGATTTCCCGCAGATAGGAATCCCCATTGCGGCAAACGGCCAGTGGGCGAGGTACACGACGGTGCTCGAGACGGGCGCCTTCCCGCTGAATCTGAACCCTGCGCTGCGCTTCTGGGTGCTGGGCGACGAGCAGATCGTGCATCTGGACGACGTTGAGATGCAGGCGATGGGTGATACGCCGCGCGCCGTCGTACCCGTGCAGTTGGGCAAGCTTATCGTGCGATAGAGGGCGCATCATGATGGGTGGGCAGACCATGGGTGACACACGCGGCCGACCGATGGACCGCCGTGGGTTCTGCAGGTCTCTGGTGGGAGGAGCGGCGGCGCTTGCCGCGGGCAGTGCTCGGGGCGCCCGGCCGCCCAGCGGCCCGAACATCCTGTTCATCACCACCGACGACCTCGGGCCTCAATTGGGCTGCTATGGTGACACCATTGCGCGCACGCCGAACCTGGATGCCTTCGCCCGCGACGGAGTCCGGTTCACCTGTGCGTACGTCACTCAGGCCTCCTGCAGCCCCTCACGCAGCAGCATGTTCACCGGCTTGTACCCTCACCAGAATGGGCAGATTGGCCTGGCCCACCTGGGTTACTCGATGCGCGAAGGTCTGGCCACCCTACCCGCGCTGCTCAAGCAGGCCGGTTACTTCAACGGTGTCATCGGCAAGGTCCACGTGAACCCCGGCGCGAGCATCCCCTTCGAGTTCAAGGGCACCCCTCACGGCAAGACCCGGGATGTCAGGCAGGTCGCCAGCAGCGCCGCGGAGTTCTTCGACCGGGCTGGCGACAGGCCGTTCTTTCTCATGGCGAACTACTTCGACCCCCACCGACCGCTCGTCGAACAGGTGAAGGGCGTCCCCGCCAGGCCCTACGGGCCGGATGACGTCGAGCCCTTCGGATTCCTGGCCGGCGTCGATACACAGAAGGTCCGTAGGGAAGTGGCCGGCTACTACGACTGCGTGGCGCGCATTGATGTGGGCATTGGGCTGCTGATGCAGGAGTTGCGCCGGTCCGGTCGCTATGAGGACACGCTGGTGATCTTCATTGGGGATCATGGCCCGCCCTTCACCCGAGGCAAGACCACATGCTATGAGGCGGGCCTACACATCCCCTGCATCGCGCACTGGCCGGGGCTGTCCGCGGACGGCCAGGTCAGCGATGCGCTCGTGTCCACAGTGGACATCATGCCCACCATATTGCACGCGGTCGGCATACCCATCCCTTTGGGCCTGGCGGGTCGGTCGCTGCTGCCACTCATTCAAGGACACGCGCCCCCGTGGCGCGAGACACTGTGCGCGGAGTACACGACGCACCATCCGGGAGGGTACTTCCCCCGCCGGTCCATCCGTGACAGAAGCCACAAGCTCATCGCGAATCTGACGCCGGACCGGCCGAATCCCATCAAGAACGTGGACGGCTGCGCGGCCTTCGCTGCCTCGCAGCAGGCCGCCTACGCGGGTACACTCACACGCCGGGTCATGGACCGTCACGCGCGCCCACCCGCCATCGAGCTGTACGACCTTCAGGCCGATCCCCACGAGCTTGACAACCTCGCCGGGCGGGCGGAGGTGTCGCACATCCAGGACCGGCTTACGCAGGCGCTGCATCAATGGCGACGGGAGACCGATGATCCGCTGCTTGACCCACGTGAGTTGGCCCGGCTGACCGCATTCCACGACGAGAACAAGGGCAAGAGAAACATCAAGCCGCCGCCCGACATGGGATAGCTCCGGCTGCCCGCAAGAGCGAGAAGGCAGCGTCTGCGTCTTCGCTACGACCGCCGAACAGGAGATTCTGACCCCATGCTCGACGCCCCACGGCCGTCCGCTCCGCCGCCGATCCGGGTCGATGGGACAGACATGTCCTTCGGCACGAAGACCTACGTCATGGGCATCATCAACGTGACGGACGACTCCTTCTCGGGCGACGGGTTGATGGGTGATGCTCACACCGCGGCGGCGCAGGCCGCGAGCTTTGTGAGCGCCGGGGCCGACCTACTCGACGTGGGGGCCGAGTCAACGCGTCCCGGTAGCCGTGCCGTTCCCTGCGATGAGCAGCTCGCGCGCGTGCTGCCCGCCATCGCGGCGATCAGACAGCGTACCAGCGTGCCCATATCCATCGACACGACGGAGCCCGAGGTGGCCCGGCAGGCCATCGAGGCAGGCGCGGGCATGATCAACGATGTCAACGGTCTGCGGACCGAGGGCATGGCGCAGGTCGCCGCACAGGTGGGTGCCCCCGTGATCATCATGCACATGCAGGGCACTCCGAGGACCATGCAGGCGGACCCGCGCTACGGGGACGTCGTCGAAGACATCCTGGCCTTCCTGGATGAGCGCATTCAGGTGGGGCTTGCAGGGGGCATTGCCGAAACCCAGATCATCATCGACCCGGGCTTTGGCTTCGGCAAGACGGCTGGCCATAACCTGGAGATCCTCAGGCGGCTTTCGGAGTTCAGAGCCCTGGGCAGGCCGATCCTGATGGGCACCTCCCGCAAGTCGACCATCGGCAAGGTGCTTGACCTGCCTGCCCAGGAGCGCATCTTCGGCACCGCGGCCACCTGCGCGGTGGCCATCCACAACGGCGCCGATATCATCCGCGTGCATGATGTAGGGGCGATGGCACAGGTCGCCCGGATGACCGACGCAATCCTGCACGGCTGGGAGGAAGCATGAGGGCCCTTGAGGACAGGCTGAAGCGTCGGCTGCGCAAGGAGCTCCTGGCCCGGCGACGCGCTCTGGCCGCGACGGAAATCGCCAGCAAGAGCGCCATCATCGCCGAGCGTGTCCTGCAGGCCTGGGAATACCAGCAGGCCAGGTGCGTGTTGCTGTATTGCGATTTCGACATGGAAGTCGCCACAGGCGAGCTCATCGCCGCGACGCTGCGGGACTCCAAGCGCGTTATCCTGCCGCGAGTGAAGGGACACGGACTGCCTTTGGACCTGTTCTTCGTCGACACCGTGGCCGAGCAAGTTGCGCCCGGCGCATGGACGATCCCTGAGCCGGTACCCGAGCTATGCCGGCAGGCCAGGCTCGAGGATGTGGAGTGCGTGATCGCCCCCGGGATCGGTTTTGACATCCACGGTGGGCGCCTGGGCTATGGCGGCGGTTTCTACGACCGCCTGCTCAACTCGCTGACCCCGGACCAGGCTCGCGTGGCAGTCGGGCTATGCTATGAACTGCAGATCGTCCGCGAGGTGCCCCGCGGGTTCTTCGATGCCAGCGTCTCGATCATCTGCACCGAGGCGAACTTGATCGACAACAGATAACACGCAAGGCGCCGACGCCTTGCCGGGAGCATGCCATGGCTGACCTAACGGACTGCATTCGCATCATGAACATGGTTTTCTACGGCTACCACGGTGTGGACCCGTCGGAGCGCGCTCTGGGGGGGCGCTTCTCCTTCGATGTCGAGATGCGCCTTGACCTCCGGCCGGCCGGGGAGACCGATGACATCAGCGAGACCGTTGACTATGCCGCCGTGTATTCGCTGATTGAGCGCATGCAGAGGGAGAGCAGCTTCCAACTGCTCGAGGCTCTCGCCCACAACATCGCCGAGACCATCCTGGCGGAGTTCCCCGTCGATCACGTGACGGTGCGTGCCCGTAAGCATAGTGTCCCTCTGGCGGGTTTGATCGACTACACCGAGGTCGAGATCGCCCGCAGCCGACAGTGAACTCGCTGCTGTATGCTGACGCCCATGAGGAAAGGACGCTGATCGCCGTGGCCAAGGGAGACACGTGGCCCTCAGAGATCCACGAGTACACGGAAGAGGAGACGGGGGCCCAGGTGCGCCGGCTCACCGCCGGCGATGCCCATGACCACCACTTGTACTTCACCGCCAGCAGCTTCACCGGCGACGGCGGCCGGTTGATCTTCGGCTCAGAGCGAAGCGGCAGCCCGCAACTGCACATGATGCAGCTCGATTCGGGCAAGATCGTCCAGTTGACCCAGGCCGAGGGGATCAAGGCGCAACTGGGCTGTGTACACGGCCAGGCCGAGATGGCCTATTACACCACCGCCAATCAGTTGCGCTCGGTGAGCCTGGACAGCCTGGAGGAGGAGACCCTCTACACCTGTCCCGAGGGGTTTGGCTTCGCGCTTCCCACCATCACCGCCAATGGCAGCCACATCGCCATGGCCTACGTTGAGGCCATGGCCCTGAGCACTGAGACAGGCGTGATCTACAGCACCATGCACGAGCGATTCTTCCGGCGGCCCTCAAGCGTAATCATGCGTATCGAGACCGACACCGGGAAGGCACTCGCCTGCTGGGGAGAGCACGCATGGATCAGCCATGTGTGCATTCATCCCACAGACCCCGACCTGATCATGTTCTGCCATGAGGGAAGCTGGGGCCATGTGCACCAGCGCATGTGGACCGTCAAGGCGGGCGAGACCCCGGCGCAAGCCCACAAGCTGTATCCCCAGCACAACAACGAATCGGTGGGGCACGAATACTTCACCCGCAACGGTGAGGTGGGCTTCCAGTGCACGGTCAAGTCAATGGGGGAGACGCTGGCCTTCGATTGCTTCATCCGCCCGGACAATACGTGGATCAGGCAGTACCTTTGGCCGGGTGGCAAGCGCGCCGCACATATTCAGAGCAACAGTGACAACTCCCTGGTTGTGGGTGATGGCGCGTACCTATCGCCCGACGATGCCGACGGCGGCAACTGGATGGGAATCATCACTCATTCTGAGGGGCGCTGTAACGTTCGGCGGCTCTGCAGGCACGATACATCATGGACGACGCAGATCGGGCACCCGCACCCGATCTTCTCGCCCGACGATGAGTGGGTGCTGTTCACCTCCGACAGGGGCGGCGCATGCAACATGTATATGGCCCGGGTGCCGGACTAGCCCCCGGCCCTCGCCCTGCCGGGAAGCCCAACACTTTGTCGGCCTGTACTTGCCTGGGGGGGCAACTCATGCGCTTGCCGAGTGTCGTGATTCGTGCTTTTTCTCGCCATCTGACAGGCTTTTTTGCCGCATGCCTTCTGTTGCTGTGTGCCTCGGAGTGCCTCGCCAACGGAGCCAGCACTTACATCTGGGATAGGTACGGCTACAGTTGGTGGGCGGTGCTGACGGCAGTCATCGTTGCTGTGGAGGCGCCGTTGCTCAAGTGGCTGACCCGCTGGGGGTGGCCTGCGGCCCTGGTCATCACGATCTTGGCGAATTTGGTGTCCACGGTTCTGGGGCCATGGCACTGGCTGCAAGACTTCGGGGGGCCGGAGACGCTCAGCGCTGTGGCGGCCTTCACTCTGGGCTCGGTCCTCGTCGAGTGGGTCGCTGCAATCCTGGCCTCTGCCTTGTGCCGTGCGCGGCCCGCGGCGCCCCTGGTGGTGGCCATCATCGTGATGAACTGCGCGAGCTTCCCCATAGTGCCCGTTGCTGTGCAGCACCTGCCGGACATGGTGAGGGCCTCCGACAGCAGGGCCTCGTGTCGGTCGAACCTCAAGCAGATCGGTATGGCCCTTCTGGTGTACACGTCCGACACCGAGGGTGCGCTGCCGCCCCTGGGTACTGTAGCGGAGCTCAGAGACGCTCTGGGGTCGACGCTCAAGGGTAGGGATGTCTTCCACTGCCCGTTGGTCACCAGCCGATGGGCTCTATGGCCGACCGGGGAGACACGGGGCGAGTACACCGTGTTCGCCCCCTTGCCAGAGCGCCTCGACGCGGGGCCGACGGGCTGGACGGCGCGCCACGTTTTTGTGGCCGATGATGCCTCCAGACACTACGACGGGATGAATGCGCTATACTATGACGGGCACGTCAGGTGGCTGAGTGGTGAGGACCTGGCCGCGGTGGCCGGGCTGCCGCCCGAGCTGTCGACCGTGTCTAGCGGGACACCCCAGGCGGAGGTAACCGATGATTATTGACGCTCATGTCCACGTGAAGGGCGGCGACACCTACCGCCGCGAGTTCTCAGCCGAGCACATCCTGCAGACCATGGACGAGGCCGGCATCGACAAGTCGGTCATCTTCTCGATCTGCCTGCCCGGTCGCGAATCCAACGAGTTGACGCAGAGGTGCTACGAGCAGTGCCCCGAGCGCTTCATCCCCTTCGCACATGTCCTGCCGGAGGATGGTCGCCGGGCCATCGTGGAGCTTGAGCGTTGCGCCCAACAGCTCGGGTGGAAGGGCCTCAAGCTTCACGTTGGGGAGATGGCCGAGGCATCCTCTGAGCCACTAAAATACGTGTGTGCCGCGGCGCAGGAGATGGATCTGGCGGTGCTCATCGACTTTGGCACTCGTTTGGACATCGCCACGGAGCTCATTGAGGCGCTCCCTGAGCTAAAGCTGCTGGTGGCGCACCTGGGAGCCCCCAACCAGGAGGTGCTGGTGGAGAAGTTCATCTCCTTGGCGCTGGACTACCCGGCCATCTACATGGATGCCTCCTATTCAGCCGTGGCGTGGAAGATCAAGGACACGATCGACGCCATAGGGGCCGACCGCGTCGTCTTTGGCTCCGATGGGCCACTGATCCATCCCGCCATCGACCTGATGAAGATCAAGGTGTGCCACCTGAGCGATGAGGACTTCGAGAAGGTGACCTGGCGCAACATCGAACGGATCCTGAGCTGAGAGTCTCGGGCGAAGGAGTGGAACATGCTCACAGGACTGACTGTACGGCAGTACACGGAGAAGCTGGCCTCAGGCGATCCCACCCCGGGTGGCGGCAGCGGCGCCGCCCTGGTCGGCGCGCTGGGGGCGGCCTTGGGGGAGATGGTGGCCAACTTCACCGTGGGCAAGGACAAGTACGCAGATGTTGAAGAGGATGTGCAGGGCATATTGGGGCGGCTCGCGGCCCAGCGAGACGGTCTGCTTGACCTCACCGACGCGGACGCCGACGCCTACGCCAAGGTTGGCGCCGCCTACGGCATGCCCAAGGCCACCGAGGATGAGAAGGCCGCTCGGCAGGCCGCCATTGAGGACGCGCTGAAGGCCGCGGCGGAGGTGCCCTTCGCGGTCACCGAGGCCTGTCTGCTCATCGTGGACGAGCTGGACGAGCTGCGCCAGAAGGGCAACTCCAACCTGCTCAGCGATGTCGCCGTCTCCGCCGAGCTGGCTCTGGCCGCCTTGCGGTGCGCCTGGCTGAATGTGGAGGTTAATCTGGCGTACATCAAGGACCGGGCTTACATCGAGGACAGGCGAGCCGCCATCGACCGGCGCCTGGCTCAGGTAGAGCCCACGGCCCGGTCTGTGTTCGATCAGATCGCCGCGCAGATACGCAAGGAGGCCTGACCGCGGGCTGCACTTCGGACGCCCGCGTGGTACAATGACGCTGTCTACCGCTGCCCTGGCGGGGAGGCAGCGTTTCCGCTTGGAGTGAGGACCTATGCCTAGCACGTACCCGGTTCTTCAACTTGCCCTTGACTTCGCGAATCTCAGCCAGGCCATGCGGGCGGCCAAGGAGGCCGTGCAGGCAGGCAGCATCTGGCTCGAGGCGGGCACGCCGTTGATCAAAAGCGAGGGGCTGGACACCGTGCGGGCCCTGCGCACGGAGTTTCCGCAGCACACGATCATCGCCGATATGAAGGTGATGGACGCCGGTCGGGCGGAGGTGGAGATGGCCGCCACTGCCGGGGCGAACATCGTCGCTGTGCTTGGAGCCGCTTCGGACTCCACCATCGAGGAGTGTGTCGAGGCCGGCGGGCGCTACGGTGCCAGGATCATGGTGGATCTTGCGGAGGTCGCCGATCCCGTCGCCCGTGCGGCACGCGCCCAGGAGCTTGGCGCCGGCATCATCGGCGTCCACTGCCCCATTGACGTACAGATGCGCGGCGGCGATCCCTTCGACACCCTGGCCGCCGTGGCGCAAGCGGTGGACATCCCCATCGCCGTGGCCGGCGGGATCAATTCCGAGACGGCGCCGAAGGCCATACAGGCCGGCGCAAGCATCGTGATCGTTGGCGGGGCGATCAACAAGGCCCCCGATGCCACCCAGGCCACGAGGGATGTCCTTCAGGCCATGAGCACGGGGGTGGCCGTCGAGACGGACCTGTACAAACGCGGTGGGGTCGACCAGATCCGCGAGATGTTCGGCAAGGTCAGTGCGGCCAATGTGTCCGACGCCCAGCACCGCCGGGGCTGGCTGCCCGGCATCATGCCCCTGGATGCATCCATGCATTGCGTCGGGCCCGCGACCACCGTCTGGGCCTACCCGGGAGACTGGAACAAGCCCGTGCAGGCTATCGACCAAGCGCAAGAGGGGGATGTGCTTGTCGTCGATGTGCGCGGCGAGGGACCCGCGGTGTGGGGTGAGGAGGCCAGCAAATCGTGCGTCGCCAAAGGCATCGCGGGAATCGTCATCCACGGCGCTGCGCGCGACAGCCGCGAGATCCGTGAGCTGGGCTTCCCGGTGTTCAGCTCGCTGGTATGTCCCGCGGCGGGCGACCCCAAGGGCCTGGGAATGATCGGCGTACCGCTCAAGGTAGGGGCGACCGCCATCCGTCCCGGCGACTGGATCGTCGCCGATGCCGACGGGGTAGTGGTGGTCCCCCAGGAGAAAGCCGTCGAGACCGCCAACCGCGCCATGGGCGTTGTGGAGCGCGAGGCCCGGGAGAAGGCTGAGATCATGAAGGGCTCGACCCTGGGTCAGGTCGCGGAGCTACACCGGTGGGAGCAGAAGCGGGGCGAGTGAGTATCTACATGCGGACCTCGGACGGGCCGGCACACCATGAGTAACGCGCGAATCATCGTCGTGGGCCCCGGCGCCATGGGCTGCGGCGTGGCAGCGATCATGCAGGACAAGGGCGCCGATGTGGCGCTGCTCGACTACAAGCAGCAGCGCGCTCGACAGATCGCGGCTGACGGGATACACGTCCGATTCCAGGACCGCGAGTGGACCGCTCGCGTGCCCATATCGGCGGACCCCGAGCAGGTGGGACACGCCGGGATCGTCCTGCTGCTGGTCAAGGCCTACGCGACTCGGGCGGCCACCGCTCACCTCATGCCGTGTGTCACACCGCAGACCGCCGTCGTCACGCTCCAGAACGGCCTGGGCAACTACGAAATCATCGCCGGGCTCCTGCCTCCGACGCAGGTGATCGGGGGCGCCATTGTGATGGGCGCGACCTCTGTGGACGTCGGCAATGTGGTGATCTCCGGCGTCGGAGATATGGCCATCGGCTCGCCGTACGGCAACCATGGCCTGGCCCGGGAGACGGCCGCACGACTGGGGCGGTACTGGCCCAGCGTGCCGTGCGAGGCCGCTATCGATCGGGTCATCTGGCGCAAGGTCACGGTCAATGCGGCCGTGAACACTCTCAGCGCCCTCTCCGGCCTGACCAACGGCGCCATCGTGGCGGATGACCGGCTGCGCGAGACTCTCGGCGCCATAGCTCGAGAGGTCGCCGCGGTGGCCCGAAAGACGGGCGTTGAGGCCTTTGCGGATGCGGACCCTGCGCAGGTCACGGAGGAAATCTGCCGCATCACGGCCAATAACCGCACGTCCATGCTGCAGGATGTAGGCGCCAAGCGCCCCACGGAGATTGACCAGATATGTGGCGAAATCGTCCGGCGCGGCAGCATGGTCGGGGTCGCGACGCCGCTGTGCCAGGCAATGGTGGCGCTGATCGGCTCGATTGAGAGGGCCTATTTGCCCGAGACATGACCTTCGTTGGGACGATCCGGTCGCGGAACGCCCACCGAACACGCCCACGAGAATGGAAAGGGAACTATCATGATCATCATTGGCGAACTAATCAACGGGTCGCGCAAAAGCCCTAAGCAGGCCATTGCCGAGAAGGACGCCGAGTACATCGCCGACCTTGCGAAGCAGCAGGACGAGGCGGGTGCCACCTTCATCGACGTCAACCCCGGTACCACAGGGGAAGACGAGATCACCGACATGCAGTGGCTGGTCGAGACGGTTCAGGCCGTCACCGATAAGGCCCTGAGCTTCGACACACCGAACGTGAAGGCCATTGAGCACGGCTTCGAGACCTACACGGGCGACAAGACCCCGATGATCAACTCCATCACCTTTGAGCAGGAGAAGATCGACACCCTCTTGTCGGTAGTGGCGGATACGGGCACCAACGTGGTGGCCCTGGCCCTGGGCGACGACGGGATGCCCTGCATGGCCGGGCAGCGCGAAGATACAGCGCGCAAGCTCATCGACGCTCTCACCGGCGCGGGTGTGAAGCCTGAGCGGATCTTCGTCGACCCGGTGATCGCGCCCCTCAGCACGATGCATGAGACGGCGCTGCATGTGTTCCAGGCGATTCGCGCAATCAAGGAATACTGCCCGGAATGTCAGGTCACGTGCGGGCTGAGCAACATCTCCTTCGGCCTGCCCAACCGCAAGCTTCCCAACCGGGTGTTCCTGTCAATGTGCATGATGGCCGGGCTGAACTCAGCCATCATGGACCCGTTGGACGAGCAGCTTATGGCGCAGTTGTTCGCCACGGAAGCGCTGCTGGGCCTGGACGAGTGGTGCATGAACTACATCACGGCAAGCCGCGAGGGGAAGCTGGACGTCTGAGGGACGACACATACGGGCCGGGCCGGTGCGAGCAAACCGCCGACCCGGCCGGGGCGCGCCGCTGTGCGGGACCCTAATCAGGAGGGCTCTCCCGGGTCAACGAGACATCGTCGAAGTAGGCGCGACCCACGGTGGCGCTGGAGCCATACACCAGAACGGTGGCGTGGGTGGCGCCGGCCGGCGCGGGATAGGCAACTTCAAGTTGCTCCCAATCGGCGGCCTGTGGGATACCGACTGACTTGTCTGCGATCCGCGTGTTGCCCGCCCAGTACTCGAGGTACACGGCGAACGAGCCGGCTTGAACACGCTCGATCATCACCCAAGCTGAGCCGCGGTACACGGCCCCCGGCTCCACGGGCGCTTTGGGGCTCCGCAGCCCCTGGGACACCTCCGGGTCGTCGTCAGTGATGGCGACGCATGCCGCGCCTGTGCGCGCTGCCGCAAAGGTGAAGACCGCCCAGTTCGGCTTGGCCCAGGGAGACCAGCCGTCCGGTATCGCCGTCTCCTGGGCCATTTGCTCGAAGCTCGGGTTAGGCAGAAGGTTGTCTTGCGCCGACGCGGCGCCGGCAAGCAGAAGCAGCATTGCCCAGACAAGCAACGGATGCCGATGGAGGCTTGTTGAGCCCCGCGGCGCGATCCTCACACAGTATCTCATGGGTGATCCTCGCTTGTGGTCCGCCTGAGTCATGCCCTCATTGTAGCGGCTATCGTCGCGTTGGCAAGTGGCTGGTGCGCCCTATATCAGGCGGACTACCAGCCGGGCGCGTTCCTTGGGGCAATGGGCGTCAGCCTGGCCAAGTACGGGCTCCACGGGTATTCGACGCTCTGTCATGTGCAGGCCGCCGAGCAGTTTGCTCGGTCGTCGTCGGCGTCAAGCCGGCAGTCCGGGGCGGGCGGCGCGGCCGCCCAGGCGGCCGATCAATGGCTGCTGGCCGCCGAAGCCTTATTCAGGCTGCGGGCGCCTGAGCGCGCCGCGGGTCTGCTGCAACGCGCCGCGGACATCGCCTCGTGGCGGCAGGACATCCCCGTCATGGTGCTCACGGCACGCTCTGACCACGGTGACGAAGACGCCCGACGGCGCCTGATGGACATGGCCTTCTTGCAGGATAATCCCCACGCTCTGGCCCAGGTCGGTCGCCTGTACCTTGACCAAGGCGCCTCGCAGGACGCCCTGGGGTGCCTGCAGCGCGCTGCCGATATGGGCGCCTCGGGCTTCTCGCTGCAGGTCGACCTGGGGGAAGCTCTGTTGGCCTGCGGCAAGGCCCCCGAGGCGGTGCAGCGCGCGCGGCTTGCCTGGCGCCGGGCCTATACGCTTGAAGATAAGCGCACTTGCGCCGCCCTGCTGCGCGCCGCGGGCGAACGAGCTCCCACGGAAGCGCGGTTGTTGTGGGACCATGCCCGGACGGACTACGCCGCCACGGCGTGGGCCCTTGCGGCGTACATCGTGTTCCTCACCAGTCCCTGGCTCACCCGCCGGGTAATCCGGCCCACCGGCTCTGCCGAAGAAAGCGCGGTGCCGGCGGGACATGGGGACTGATTCAGGCCCCCCCGCGCAGGGCGTCGGTCAGCGCTCCGTGAAGCAGGCCCGCGATCGTGTGGTAGGAGTACCGCTCCAGTACGGCCGCCTGTCCGCTGGCGGCCAGATCGTGAGCCAGGCTCTGGTCAGACAGGAGGCGCTCGACCTTGTCTGCCATGTCGTGGACATCGCCCTCGCGGAAGGTCACGCCCCCGCCGGTACTCTCGATGACCGCCGGAATGTGACCTGAGGTGGAACCCACGATGGGTGTTCCACATGCCAGGGCCTCGACCAGGACCCGCCCGAACTGCTCCTTCCAGTGGCGTTGCGTGCGCGAGGGCAGCACAAGCACGTCGAGCATGTTCAGGTAATCTGGCACGGCATGATGGGCCACCGAGCCGGTGAAGGTTACCAACCCCGGCGGCAAGGTGCGCTCGACGGCGTCCTCGAGCTTCCATCGAGCCGGCCCATCCCCGATCATGACTACCGAGAAGGACTGGCCGAGCCGGTCGACCAGGATGCGCACGGCCTGCAGCAGATCCCACACGCCCTTCTCGTTGGCGATACGTCCCACGTAGCCGACCGCGGGGCCCTGGACGCCAAGCCGGTTGCGCAGGTCTGCTGAATCGCCTTTGGGCACCTGCTGCGGGTCCACTCCGTGGGGTAGTTCCGTGGTGGGCCCCGCGTACCCCTTGCGCCGGAGCACTTCGGCCGCCTCTTGGCTCACAACCATGGCATGGTCGGAGGCCTGCAGGATGCGACTCTGCATCCAGGAGAACGGCGGCAGGTACCGCTTGGGTAGATTCTGCTTGGTGTAGAACACCAGCTTGCAGCCCAGGTAGTTGCGCCAGGCCAGGGCCTGTGTGCTTACCAGGGAGTAGGGCTCCTCGTCCAGGTACAGTATATCGGGGGAGAACTGCCCAAGCACGGGGCCGAGACCCTCGTACCAGTGGAAATGGATGTGCCCCTGGAAGCGTACCGGCAAGGCGTGGGCCGCCTGCTCCAGAGCGGGCAAGGCCGAGAAGGTGATATCGCCACGCAGAGAGGAATACCACCGCTCGGGGGCGATGAGCAGCAGGTCCACGTCGGGATAGCGCAACAGGTCCGCGTAGATCTGCTGATTCACGTCGATAACGCAGGAGTGGCTGATCGCCGCTACCCTCAAGCTATCTCCCCGCCCATAGACTTCGCAGAATGCAGTTCACCTAGCGTGGGGCGTCAACTCCCCGGACTGGGTTGCGCCGCCGTGTGCCGGTCTGGATCGCTGAAGCGCCGCAGCACGGCCATCACTTCGGCGGCTTGCGTGTCCCATGACAGCTTCAGCGCCATGTGGTGGACTTCCCGGCTCATCCGCTGCCGCAGGTCGCTGTCATCGGCGAGTGTATCAAGGCGCTGGGCGATGACCTTGCCATCTGGCGGGACGATGTACCCGCTCTCGCCCTCCCGGACAAGGTGCTCTGATCCGCCGACAGCCGTGGTCACCAGTGGCAGGCCGCACGAGGCGGCCTCCCCGATCACCAGAGGGAAGCCCTCGGCGTCACTGGGGAAGCCGAAGCAGTCCGCGGCCGCGTAGTAGCGTTCTGGCCGGTCGGTAGGAGGCACGAACCGAACCCGGTCCTCGACACCGTGGTCCCGAGCGAACTGGGTGAAGAAACGCGTGTCGCCTTTGCCCACGATCAGCAGGTACGAGTTCTCGCATTCCATGCGGCCCAAGGCCTCGATCAGGAAGGGAACGCCTTTGTCGAACCACCGACCGCCGAGGAACAAAGTGAGAAAGGCGTCAGGCGGGATGCCCAACTGCTCGCGCACCGGGCCGCAGTACTGAGCGCGAAGCTCGGGGTAGAAGGTGGCATGGTCGACCCCGTTTTCGGTCACATGCACCTCGCTATCGGCAAGCCCGTGCTGGCGGACGGCATAGTCTCTCAGGAAGCGTGAGACGGTCATCACGGCGCCCTTGCATCGCTTCATGGCCCGGCCCTCGAAGTGCAGGAAGACTCTTGCGCGCAGCCACTGGAAGAGACGCTTCGGCAGGTTCGGGGGGTTGTACTGCCACTCGACATCTCGGGTCCTCAGGGCCCGCAACGCGTGGCATGTGTGCAGCATCAGACAGTTCTGCTTCAGGCTGTTGCCGCCCTGTGACATCACCGCGTGGAACCGCTCCTCCCGCAGGACGAATGCCGAGGCGAGCAGTATCCATAGACCTTCGAGGCTGGACGAGCGGAAGGGGCACCAGATCTTGTGGACCGTCAGCCTTTCGGCGCGCAGGCCGTCGGCGGAGAAGCAGAACAGATGCACCTCATGGTAGCGGCTGAGGCGCTCCGCGAGCTCGGCCACGACCCGCTCTTGGCCACCCCGGCGGTTCACATGCTCGGTGACTATGGCAATGCGCATGGACTAGCTCTCCGTCGGCTCGGACGCGTGTGCAGTTCGGAACGTACGTGCTCCCGCCAGCTTGCCCCGGGTGGAGGCCACAAATTGTGCTGTGGCCTGTCTGGGGCCCGTCGGCAGGGCCAACAACCACTTGGCAAGGCCATACCGCGTCCCGACGCCCACAAGCAGCGCATAGGCCAGGAAGCAAAGGCGCCGTGGACCTTTGATATGCTTCAACAGACAGTAGACCCAGTTATGGCTGTCAGATGCCACCAGGCCGGTGTCCGTCTTCTCGCGGGTCGAGGTGTCAAACCGGGCCGAGGGATAGTGGTCCACCACGGCCCGTGGGTCGTACACCAACCTGTAGCCCTGCCCGCGGATGTGCAGTGACATGTCCGTGTCGTTCAGGCAGCACGAGCCCCCGGACATTCTTTCATCGAAGGGGCGCATAAGACTTCTAAGGAAGCTCATATTGGCTCCCTTGAGGTGATCGACCTGTATGGGTGGGCCGTCGTAGTCCAGATGGTGGTTGCCAATAACGCGTCCCCACCATGTGAGCCGGCCCACCACAGTCACGCGCCCGGCCAGTGTCTGTCCACCCTCGTGTACGACATCGCGGCCCCCTACGGCTCCCACCTGAGGGTCATCATAGTGCTCAAGCAGACGCGCCAGCCAGTCATTACGCGGTACACAGTCATCATCAGTGAAGCATACGACGTCCGTCGTGGCCACCTCAAGGCCCTGATTCATCGCGACGATCTGGCCCGGGCGCGCGGCGATGGCCGTGCGCAGCAAGACTCCGGCCTGCCCGGAGCCGGTGGCTGCCTGCCACTTAAGCAGAGCCTGCCGGCTCTCCGTGTCGATGTCGCGCAGCACCACCACGACCTCGTCGGGCAGCTTGCTGCCCGACAGGATGCCCTCTAGGCACCGGATCAGGTCGTCCGGCCTGCGATAGCTTGGCACAAGTACCCCTACAGTCATGGGTCAACCCACGCCGTCACTCGGACGGCCGAACTCACACTCACGGACAGAGCGGCCGGGTATGACGTCCCGCGGCGCAGCCCGTTGCGGCGCGAACTGGGTCGTCTGGGTACTAAAGCACCTTTCTAAGAAACGCGGCGGTGTACGATTCATTGCTTAGGGCGACTTGCTGCGGCTCGCCGACTGCGATCACCCGGCCCCCTTCGTCTCCACCCTCGGGGCCAAGGTCGATGATCCAGTCGGCTTGGCGGATCACGTCCAGGTTGTGCTCGATCACGATGACAGTATTGCCCGCGTCCACCAGCCGGTTGAGCACGTCCATCAGCTTGTCGATATCGGCGAAGTGCAGACCCGTGGTGGGCTCATCAAGAATGTACAGCGTGTTGCCCGTGCCGATCTTCGAGAGTTCCTTGGCGAGCTTCAGGCGCTGGGCCTCGCCACCGGACAGCGTGTTCGCCGGCTGGCCGAGGGTGAGGTAGTCCAGCCCGACATCATTCAGCGTCCGCAGGATCCGCTCGATGGCCGGCACACTGCTGAAATGCTCCAGGGCCTCAGCGACGGTGAGGTCCAGCACATCGGCGATGTTCTTGCCTTTGTACAGCACCTGCAGCGTCTCCCTATCATACCGGGTGCCGTGGCACTCCTCACAGGGCACGTAGACATCCGAAAGGAAGTGCATCTCGATCTTGACCACGCCGTCGCCCTCGCAGGCTTCGCAGCGCCCCCCTTTGACATTGAAGCTGAACCGGCCCGGTTTGTACCCTCTGACCCGCGCCTCTGCGGTGGCCGCGAACAACTCGCGGATGGGCGCGAACAACCCTGAATACGTGGCCGGGTTCGAGCGCGGCGTGCGGCCGATGGGGCTCTGATCGATATTGACGATCTTATCCACGAGTTCGGCCCCGATGATGGCCTTGTGCGCTCCGGGTCGGTCTGAAGAGTTGTGCATCCTGCGGCGCAGGGCCAGGTACAACACATCATGCACCAGGGTGCTCTTCCCAGACCCGGATACACCGGTCACAAGAATCATGCACCCTAGCGGGAAGCTGACATCAATGTCTTTGAGGTTATGCTCGGAGGCCTTCCGCACCTGCAGGGACCGCTGGTTACCCTTGCGCCGGCGAGGTGGGGTGGGGATGGTCAGCTCGCCCGAAAGATACCGGCCCGTAAGGCACTTCGGGTCGCTCTGCATGCCCGAGACCTGACCATAGTAGGTCACGGCGCCGCCGTTGACGCCGGCGGCCGGGCCGAACTCGACCACGTAATCCGCAGCCTGCACCGTGGCTGGGTCGTGCTCGACAACGATGACCGTGTTCCCCAGATCGCGCAGCTCGAGTAGTGTGCGCAACAGCTTGTCCTGGTCCCGCGGGTGCAGGCCGATGCTGGGCTCGTCGAGGATGTACAGGACCCCCGCCAGGCCCGAGCCCATTTGTGTGGCAAGGCGTATGCGCTGGGCTTCACCGCCCGACAATGCGGGAGCGGCCCTGTCCAGCGACAGGTAGCCCACGCCGACATCCCTCATAAACTGCAGGCGCGCTTTGACCTCATGTAACAACTCCTGGGCTATGATGCCCCCCGTCTTGCCCAGGTCCAGCGTCTGTAGGAACTCCAGGCACGTAGCCACGTCCATGGCCGACACTTCGGGCAGTGTGAGGCCGCCGATGCGGACATGGCGGCTTTCCGGACGCAGGCGGCTGCCCTCGCATGCCGGACAGGGCATCAGGGCGTAGAACCTGGAGTAGTAGTCCTTCTGGGCTGAAGAGCGCGTCTGGGAGCGCCGTCGCTGGCTCGTGGGTACCAGGCCCTCAAAGGCCTTGGTGTATGTGTAGTCCCTTCCTGCCCGCGTCTTGTAGTGGAACTCGGGCTTCTCATCGCCCGAGCCGTACAGGATGACTTCCCGCGCTTGCTGGGGCAGGTCCTGCCACGGCAGGCCCAGGTCGAAGCCGTAATGCTGGGCCAGCCCTCGCATGATGTGCTCGACGTGAGCCGTCTTGATCTGTCCGTATATCTCCAGCGCCCCGTCCAGTATCGACTTCGTGGGATCCGACACGAACAGGTCCAGGTCGATGTCCTCCG